>Ga0209375_1000057_pt1 | contig 89598 bp, 84 predicted proteins | sample GraSoiAngelo_131_FD_185888 | JGI IMG/M metagenome (GOLD analysis project Ga0209375, IMG submission 185888) | Grasslands soil microbial communities from the Angelo Coastal Reserve, California, USA - 14_0929_02_30cm (SPAdes) (version 2) | ecosystem: Environmental > Terrestrial > Soil > Grasslands ...
TCGTGTACCCGCCGAGCGGGAGTTACGTGCTGGTCGTGCTGACGGGCGGCATCAAGGAGGACAGCGTCGCCCACAATCTCGTGGCGGACCTGTCGCGGATGGTGTACGCGGCAGTCGCGGCGGCGCCATAGTCCCGGTTTAGGGCTGACCGAGCACCCGGACGGGCGCGGGACGGTCCGTTGTGGTACCGTCGCCGAGCTGGCCGTTCGAGTTTTGTCCCCAGCAGTACGCGATGCCGGCGATGGCGAGCCCACAGCTGTGCGTGTCGCCCGCGGCCACCGACGCGAACCGGAGCCCGCCCGACACGGCGAGCGGCACGGTGCTGCACGGACTGCCGTCGCACGACTCAGGGGCTGGGGTTGTGCCGAGTCGACCGCCGCTGTCGTCCCCCCAACAGTACGCGCGGCCGTCGGTCGTGACCCCGCAGGTGAAATCCGAGCCAGCGCTGATGGCGCTGAAGGCCAGCCCGCCTGCGACAGGCACGGGAGTCGAGGAGGGACGCGTCGAGCCGTCGCCCAGCGCGCCCGAGCGATTGTCGCCCCAGCAGTACGCGGCGCCCTCGGCGGTCACGCCGCAGCTGTGGCGAGCGCCCGATTTGAGCTCGCTGAACGAGGGCGCGCCCTGCACGAGGAGGGGACGCGCGCTCAGCAAGGACCCGCCGCTACCGAGCTGACCGGCCTGGTTGCTCCCCCAACAATAGCTCGTGCCCTGAGCCGCGAGGGCGCAAGTGAAGCCATCCCCGACTGTGATCGCGGCGAACGACACGTCGCCGGCCACGCGGATCGGTGTCAGGCTCAGCTTCACGGTTTCCGTTCCGAGCTGTCCCGTGCCGTTGTCGCCCCAGCAATACGCGGCGCCTTCGTCGCTGAGCGCGCAGGTGTGGCTGAACCCGGCGGACAGCGTCCGGAACGACAATCCGCCCGCAACCGCGACGGGCGTAGGACTCCCTGTGACCGACCCGTTGCCGAGCCGCCCGCGCGATCCGCTGCCCCAGCAATAGGCGGCCCCACCCGCCACCACCCCGCACGTGAACCGGCCGCCGCCGCTGGCCGTAACGAAGCTATGGTCCCCCCTGGTCAGCATGGCGGTGGCGTCGTCGCCGGCCGCGCCGTTGCCGAGCTGTCCGTAAGCGTCGCTCCCCCAGCAGAACGTGGCGCCGCCCGGGGTCACGCCGCAGGTATGAGTGGAGAGTCCTGGGGCGAGCTCGCGGAGCTCCAGGATTGCCACGGCGATCGTGGCCGATCCAGTCTGCCCCTCGCTAGTGGCCGTGAGCACACCACTGCCGGGTGCCTGCCCCGTCACGACGCCCGTGGACGTAACGCCTGACCGTCCCTGGGTCCGAGCTGGACCAGGCGACGACCCGCGCGGCCAACACGACCCCGCGCCAGTCGCGGGGCGTGGCCGACAGCTGCACTGCTCCCCCGACGACGATGGTCTGGTCGCCCTGGTCCACGGTCACGGATGCCACGGGGGCGAAAACGGTGAGTCGTGCGGCACCGCTCCTCTGCTCGGCGGTGGCCGTGATGATCGCGGGGCCGTTGCCCACGCCGGTGACAAGGCCGGTTGACGACACGGTCGCCACGAAGCGGTCGGAGCTGGTCCAGTGGACGCCGCGCCCGGTGAGGAGGCGACCGGCCGAGTCGAGCAGCGTTGCCTGCAGCTGCTGCGTGGAGCGCGCGAGCACGGTCGCGCTGTCCGGCGTGACGACGACCGAAGCCACCGGTGCCATTGGCGCGACGGGTTCGCGGCACCCTGCCAGGAGCACGGCGCCTGTCAGCCCGCACCTGGTTATGCCACGCGCTGCTACGACACCCGTCGGGTCTTTCTCCGCATGAAATCCATCAGGATGAACTGCCCGAGCGTCATCGTGTTCGTGAAGTAGGCCTTGCCGCGGCAGATCGCCGAGACCTTCTTCACGAACTCGACCAGGCTCCGGTCCCGCGCCAGCATGAACGTGTTGATGAGGATGCCGCTGCGCCGGCACAGCGCGACCTCGCGGTAGGTGGCCTGGAGGATCTGGGGGTCGAGCCCCATCGAGTTGACGTAGATCTTGCCGTCGGGGAGCGTGAGCGCCGAGGGCTTGCCGTCGGTGATCATGATGATCTGCCGCATGTCCTTGCGCTGGGACATGAGCATGCGGCGCGACAGCTTGAGCCCTTCGGCGGTGTTGGTGTGATAGGGTCCCACCTGCGCCCGCGCCAGCTGCGCGAGCGGAATCTCCTCGGCCGTGTCGTGGAACAGCACCACCCGCAAGGTGTCGCCCGGGAACTGCGTGCGGATCAGGTGCGTGAGCGCGAGCGCCACCTTCTTGGCCGGCGTGAAGCGGTCCTCGCCGTACAGAATCATCGAATGCGAGCAGTCGAGCATCAACACCGTCGCCGACGACGACCGGTACTCCGCCTGGTGCACCATCAGGTCGTCGTACTCGAGGTTGATGGGCACGCCGAGGCCTTCGCGCTGCAGGGCGTTCGTGAGCGTGGCATTGACGTCGAGGTTGAGCGTGTCGCCGTACTCGTACGGCTTGCTGACGGCCTCGGCCTCGATCCCGGTGGCGAGGTGCTCGGTGTCGTGGGCGCCGAAGCTCGACTTCCCGATGCTCCCCAGCAGGTGTTTCAAGGTCCGGTAGCCGAGAAAATCGATGCCCTTCTCGGTGAGGTTGAACTGCACCTGCTGAGCGGCCTCCTTGGCCATCCCACCGGGGCCGAACAGCGGCTGCTGCCCCGACGGCATCTTCGGCGCCTCGCTGACGTTCAGGTAGCCTTCCTCCATCAGTTTCTGGACGATCTTGTCGAGCAGCTCCGACAGCTGGCGCTGCAGGTCGGCGTCGCGCTCGGCGTCCCCGCTGGACTCGCCACGCAGCAGCTTGAGCATTTCGGGGGTGAGCTGTCCCGACTCCATCAATGCTTGGAGGATCGCTTGGCGTAAGGCGTCGAGCGAGCGGTCGGAGTCGTCCTCCCCGAACTCGCCCCAGAACGGGTGGGAGTACGCGCCTCCGGCGAAGCCCGATTGGAGCAGAAAGTCGGCGAGCTGATCGAGCAGGCCCTGGAGGTTGATCGTGTCGGCCAGCTCGGGGAGGTAGCGGCTGTACGTCGTGTATTTCATCGGCTCCCTACCACAAATATCGGGCGATTGCGAGCTTTCCCGCAATGGACGAGCCCGCGCGCGGGTTTCGCTTTGGGGCGCTCTCCCACCGCAACTTCCGGCTGTTCTTTCTCGGACAGGGCGTTTCTCTCATCGGCACCTGGATGCAGAACGTCGCCCAGGGGTGGCTGGTCCTCGAGCTGACGAACTCGCCCTTCTACGTCGGCCTCGTCTCGGCGCTCGGCTCGCTCGGTGTGCTGCTGCTTACGCTCTACGGCGGTGTGATCGTCGACCGCACCAACAAGCACCGGCTGGTGATTCTCACACAGTCGCTGTCCATGCTCCCGGCATGCGCGCTCGCCTGGCTCGTGTGGACCCGGGCGGTGGCCGTGTGGCAGGTGGCCGCTCTCGCCGCGTTCCTGGGCGTCGTCAACGCGTTCGATATCCCGGCCCGGCAGGCGTTCATCGTCGACCTGGTCGGCAAGGAAGACTTGATGAACGCGATCGCGCTCAACTCGTCGGCATTCAACGCGGCGCGCGTGGTCGGCCCGGCGGTGGCGGGAGTGGTCATCGGTGCACTGGGCGTGGGCGTATGCTTCTTCCTGAACGGGGTGAGCTACCTGGCGGTGATCGGGGGGCTCCTGGCGATGCGTCTCCCACCGTACGTCGCGGACTCCCGCAGGGGGTCCGCCTGGGCGGGACTCTCCGAGGCGGTCGCGTTCATCCGCAGCGACCGGCGCATCTGGACGGTCGTCGTCCTGATGGCGCTGTTCAGCATCTTCGGGTTCCCCTACCTGGTGATGATGCCGGTGTTCGCCCGCGACGTGCTGCATCGGGGCGCCACGGGTTACGGCGTCATGATGACGGCGGTCGGCATCGGGGCGCTGATCGGCGCGCTCGCCGTCGCGTCGCTCGACCGCCGCATCCGGAAGGGCCCCACGCTCATCGCGGCCGGCGCCTCGTTCGGGCTGCTGCTCGTGGCGTTCGCCCTGTCGAAGGTCTATCTCCTGTCCGTGGCGCTGCTGGCGCTCATCGGCGGCACGATGATCGTGAACAACGCGCTCGCCAACACGACGATCCAGGAAATCGTGCCCGACCAGCTGCGCGGGCGGGTGATGGGGTTCTATTCGTTCGTGTTCGTGGGCCTCGCGCCCCTCGGCTCCTTCCAAATGGGTGCGCTCGCTGAGCGGATCGGCACGCCGGCCGCCGTCGCGTTGGGAGGCGCGGCGACGGCGCTGGCAGTGGTGCTGGCGGCGTGGCGGGTGCCGGAGCTGCGGCGGACCGCGTAGCGGCCATCTAACAGGATGCTCGAAACGGGGTTGAGCGTCGGACGTTCCCATCCTAAAAGGATGGGCTCGGCACGGCAGAACGCTGAAGCGTAGTGTGCTTTAGCACAGTGTCTCGCCGAGCCCACGCTTCAGCGTGGGAATCACCACGGCAGAGAGCTTTGTACGTTGCGGCAGGGAGCCTTGTACGTTTTCAGTATCCCGCTACAGCAAACGCCGCAGCTGCAGCGTCACGCGGATCGTGTCGGCGTCGCGCCTCAGGACGAGGCGGCGCAGCGCGCCGTTGACGCGCAGCGCCCGGCGCACGTCGCTCAGGCCGGCATCGCCCACCGCATGCCCGTCCATGAGCAGCAGCTCGTCGCCGGCCCGGATGCCGGCGCGCTCGGCCGGGCTGTGCGGGACGACGTACTCGACCGCAATGTGCCGGAGCTCGGGCCCCTGGGCCGTCAGCCGCAACCCGCTCATGTCGTAGTCGCACCGCGCCGCGGCTCGCGGCTCGATGATGACACGGCGGCGCGCATAGTCCACGATCAGGCGCGAGTCCTCGAACACCGGGTTTCCGATGACACCGTCCAGATCCGAACGGGCCAGGAATCCCGTACGCTCGCCGCCCAGCCCTGTGGTGGGGGAGGCGACGCGCAAGCCGGCGAGCCGCAGCTCCTTCAGGCGCACCAGAGTCCCACGCAACTGCCCGGCCAGCCCGGTACCGATCGGCGCCTCGATGGCCGGCGACACGGCCCCCGCCAGACCGTAGCGTTCCACGAACGGGACGGTCAGGATCAAGCACAGACCGGACGCCCCCGTGTCGAGCAGCAACCGGGCCGGGATCGGAGGGCGGCCCGGGACCGTGATGGACCCGTGCAGCAGCGGCCGGTCGTCGTCAGCGGCGAAGGGCACGACGGTACCGGACCCCGCGTAGCGGTAGCGCGCCGGGTCGTACAGCCGTACGCGCTGCTCGCGGTAGTCGATCTCCACCGTGAAGCGTCGCAGCACGTCGTGCCCCACGAACCCCCGCTCGGGCCGCCCGCTCGCTTCGCTGACGCCGCGCAAGGCGTACAGCGCCACCTGATAGTTCGCCAGCGCGAGACCCGCGAGGTGCATCGTATCGACGACCGCGGCCGACGCCGTTTCGGCGACTTGAGGGGCGGGAGCCCCGGGAGCCGCCACCGGGAGGGCCCCGGTGGTCCACGCCCACTCGCGATCGAGACCGGTGTGGGAAGTGCCGGTGTCGAGAATGAGCCAGGCGGAATCGCGGTTGACCACACTGCGCACGTACAGCAATCCCCCGTACGGTTCGAAGGGCATGACCGCGACGGGTAGAGCGCTCTCGGCCGCGAGGGAGGGGGCGGGTGCCGGCCCCCGCGCGCATCCCGATACCAGCGCGCAGGCCGCCGGCACCGCGCACGCCGTCCCCAGCGCGCTCACGTCCACCGCCGCCGCCGCGCCTCCGCCACGATCACCGCCGCCGCCCCGTCCAGCCCCAGCCGCTCGGTGTTCACCACCAGGTCGTAGTTCACGAAGTCGTGGCGGTGGCGCCCGTAGTACGTCTTCACGTACTGGTCGCGCTGGCGGTCGGTCTCGTCCACGACCTGCGCGGCGCTCGCGGGGTCCACGCCGAGTCGCTCGACGGCGAGCTTCATGCGCCACGGCTTCGGGGCGACCACGTAGACGTGCAGGGCATCCGGCCGCTGGGCCAGTACGGCTTGCGCGCCGCGCCCCACCAGCACGATTCGGCCGTGCGCCGCGGCTTCGGCGATCACCCGCTCGGTCATCTTCACGATCGTCGCCTCGTCCTGTTCGACGCGCGGCGCGGTGGCGGACGAGATGAACATCTCCGGCGACGCCACGGCGAGCGTGCGGGCCAGCCGCTCGAGCAGCCCCGGCGCCCGCTCCTCGCGCTGCGCCACCTCCTCGACTGGCAGGCCGGCGCGCTGCGCCACCTGGTCCACGAACTCGTTGTCGATCACCGTCCAGGCCAGCCCGACGGCCACGAGGCGCGCGACGTCGGACCCGCCCGAGGCGTACTGCCGGGTGATGGTGATGACCGGCGGCGCCATGGCTCAGGGCTTCAGGTTCTTGCGCAAGTCGCCGATGTTGAGCAGCGGCAACCCGCCCTCGGTCGGGACGAAGATGATCAGATTGCTCGAGCTCTTCATGTCATGCAGCACCTCGATCCACTGCTTGGTGAGCGCCTCGGGGGAGAGGGTCTGGTTCAAGAGCCGCTGCTGCTCGGTCTGGAGCCGGGCCACTTCCACGCGGTGTCGCTCGGTCTCGATCTGCTGCTCCTGCGCGATCTTGTTGTTGATCGCCTGCACCACCTGGGGCGGCGGTTGCAGGTCGCGGAGGAAGAACGCCGTGACGGTGGCGATGCGAAAGTTCCCACCGCCGGCGCGGGGTCGCGTCACCAGAGCGGAGTCCACCAGCCCTTCCATGGTGTTCGCGATCTGGGTGCGCTTGGAGATGTCGTTGATCGAATACTGCACCATGCCGTCACGCACCCCCTTGCGGATGGCGTTGAGCACGGCGCCGCGGATCTGGTCTTCGTCGCCGATCTCGGTGAAGATCTTCGGCGCCTGCATCGGATCGATCTGCCAGCGGATCGACACCTCCACATGCATGCCCATCTGCTCGCTCGAAAGCGCCTCGATCGCCTCGATCTGCTCGCCGCGGGTGGGCCACTGCTCCTCGCGCGTGGAATAGCGCTCGATCGAGGACCAGGGGGGAACGAGCCGGATCCCGGCGAGCAGGGGCCCGGGGTCGGTGTACCCGAAGGCGTGCCGCACGCCGACCTCGCCGGGGTCGATCACGACCATGAGCGACCCGATCCCGACGGCCAGGGCGATCGCGGCCAGGCCATAGCCGGCGAGCCGCAGCAGGTTGACGACGGGCCCGGGACGCTGAGACCGGAGCGTCGCGGCGGCGAGCAACAGGGTGAACGCGATGGCAAGGAGCACGGCGCCGGAAACGAGCTTGCCCATGGGGGCTCCGAGGGGGAGAGACGGAGAGAAGATACTGCGTCAGACGTCAGACGTCAGACGTCAGCGCTGATGTCCGATGTCTGACGTCTGATGTCTGATGTCTGAGGTCTCACGAGAACAGGTTCGGCCCGCCTCCGGTCTTCCCGTACCCCGGCCCCTTGGGCTCGGCGCGCGCCCGCACGTAGCCCAGCTCTTCGGAGCGGGAGATCCGCTTCTCGGCGACCAGGCCTTCGAGCACCAGCTCGCACGCCGCGACCATCGTCGCGGGGTCTTTCTTCGCCGCGAGCCCCACCTGGTCCACGAGGTCGAGCAGTCCCGGGACCACGCTGAAGCCTTTGAGGCAGGTCTCCGAACGCTCGTCCATGGAGATCTTGAGGGCGCCGCCCTCGTCGAACCAGTGCACGGCATCGTCCACGTTGGCGCCCCCGACCCGCGCCTCGAACGTCTTGCCGGCGGCGCGCCGGATCAGGTCCTTGGCGATCACCTCGGGGCCTTGTAGCTCACCTTCGTACTCCAGCTCGAGCTTGCCGGTGATCGCAGGCAGCGCCGCGTAGATGTCGGAGATCCGCGGCACGACGGTCTTTTCCTTCGTGAGGATGGTGCGTCGCTCGGCGTTCGACACCACGTTCTCGAGCACGCTGATCGGCAGGCGCTGGGACACGCCGCTGCGCCGGTCCACCCGCTTGTCGTCGCGCGCCTCGAACGCGATGCGCTCGATCAGCTCGGCGATGAAGTCGGGGAGCCGGAGCGGCCGGCCGTTGCGCTCGAGCCACGACTCCTGGCGCGTGATCGCCGCGCCCAGCTCGACGGTGTAGGGATAGTGCGTGAGGATCTCCGAGCCGATCCGGTCCTTGAGCGGCGTGATGATCTTGCCGCGGGCCGTGTAGTCCTCGGGGTTGGCGGTGAAGACGAGCGCGACATCGAGGTTCAGGCGCACCGGGTAGCCTTTCACCTGAACGTCGCCCTCCTGCATGATGTTGAAGAGCCCCACCTGAATCTTGCCGGCCAAGTCGGGGAGCTCGTTGATCGCGAAGATCCCGCGATTGGCGCGCGGCAGCAGCCCGAAATGCATGGTCAGCTCGTCGGAGAGCAGGTGTCCCCCCCGCGCCGCCTTGATGGGGTCCACGTCGCCGATGATATCGGCGATCGTGACATCAGGAGTAGCGAGCTTCTCGACGAAGCGCGCGTCGCGCGGCAGCCACGCGACCGGCGCACGCTCGGCCCGTTCGGTCACGAGCTCGCGGCCGTACTTCGAGATCGGCGCGAACGGGTTGTCGTTCACCTCGCTGCCGGCGAGGATCGGGACCTCTTCGTCGAGCAACGTCACCAGCTGGCGCAGGATGCGGCTCTTCGCCTGCCCGCGCAGCCCGAGCAGGATGAAGTTGTGGCGCGAGAGGATCGCGTTCACGAGCTGCGGGATCACGGTGTCCTCGTAGCCCACGATCCCGGGAAACAAGGGGGAGCCGTTCTCGAGCAGGCAGATCAGGTTCTCCCGCATCTCATCCTTCACCGTGCGATGGATGCGGGCGTCGCTCGCCCACTCGGTGTGTTTCAGTTCGCCCAGTGTGGTCGGCTTGTTCATGGCTCCATAGTTAACCGGCCGCCGCCCGCGGTGTAAAGAGTCGCGCGGCGGCGACGCCGCGGGCGGGGAGCTCGAGCGTCACGCGACGGTCCGGCCCGACGGCGATCGCCGCGCTGTTCATCTCGACTAGGTTGACGTGACGCGCTTCGCGGAACTCGAAAGCCGCGGGCCCGACCGCCACGCTCCGGGCCGCGCCGCTGACGTCGAGCAGCTTGACGACGGCCCCCTCCCCGTCGTCCGCCGGCTTCGCGCCCAGCACGAGGACGCCCGCGTCCCCGATGGTCAGCGCGGCGTCCTTCGCGACGAGCGGCCCGGAGCTCGCGTTCATGTAGGGCGCGCTCACGTACAATGGGTCGCACGCCGCCCACCCGCGCCGCACCGGCTCGGCGGCATCCCCGGCGGGCGACGGCGCGAGCAGGGAGATCCGGAAGCGGCACGCATACTCGCCGCCCTGCCGCGCCGCGTAGTTCGTGTGCCAGTAGTTGTTCATCGCGTACGCGAGCAGCGTGCCGTCCGGGGCGATCTTGCGGCGCCACTGACCGCGGACGATGTCGTTCAGGGCGAACAGGGGCGTGTCCGGGCCGCTCCACAGCACGCCCCCCCCGTCCGTGCCCTCGTGCAGCCACACCCAGTGCGCGTGGCAGTACCAGTCGCGGCAGCTGCCCGGCTGCTGATCCTGCTCGACGGTCATCCGTCCGAGCGGGACCTCGACCTCTACGGTGGGCTTGGTGAACGCGAACGGGAAGGCGACGTACAGCGCTTCCTTGTCGAGCGTGGCGGTTTTGGTACAGCGGTTCTCGATGTCGATCCACGGCAGCTCGTCGTACAGCGTCACGACGGACGTGATCGCCGCGAATCCGTCCAACTTGCGTGCGATGACGAGCCGTATGCCGATGCCCGGCAGGCGCTCACGCCGCGCCGAGTCGAGCCGGGCCGTCGCGACGCTCAGCTGCGGCGCCGCGGCCAGATGCTCACGCGCGGCGGCGGTCCACAGCACGCTGTTGGCGCCCCCCGTGACATACACCAGCTCGTTCAATCCCGACCAGGCGCCGGGTTTCACCCGGTCGCGGCCGTCACCACCCGTGAGCGAGCGGATCGCGCCCGTCCCGGGATCGAGCACGACGTGGAAGCTCCCCGCCTGCGCCTCCAGCGCCGTACCGCCGTCTTGCGGCGGATTCGGGGCACCGGCGTGCTCCGCCAGCGCTAGATAGCCGAGCGCGGGGACGTCCCGAGCCAGGACGAGCGCAGCGCCGTCGGGCAGGTCGACGGCGGGCCACTCGCGCCCTTCGTACGCGAGCCGGCGGCCGGCGCCGCCCGGCAGCCGCACCACGTCAGTCCGCGGCCAGCTGGACGCGTTGAAGACCAGACGGCCGGCACCGGCCGCCGTGGCGCGCCCGATGCGGAGCAGCGCCCCCCCCACCTGCTCCTGCAGCGCGGCCACGGCGCCGTCCAGGAAGCGGCGCTTGTACTCCCACTGCGCGACCGTTTGCCGCCCCTCCGGCTCCGTCACGCTCCCCGCTGCGCCCCAGGTGTGCTCGCCGAACAGCAGCAGGTCGCGCCAGATCTGCCGGCGCTCGTCGGCGCGGCGGCGCATGCGCCCGGCGCCCTCCGCGTCCGGCGTCTCGGTCCGCCCGTCCCACAGCGCGAGCAGCTCGACGGCGCGCGCCGCGAGCTGCGCGGCCCGATAGCGCGCCAGCTCCGCCGCGGTCGAGGCGGCGCCGTCCTCCCAATAGAGCCCCGTGTCGCCGCGCCGCACCGGCAGCTTCGACCCGAACCGCCGTTCCACGTCGCGAAAGAAGTCTTCCGCGCGGCCCGCGACGATACGCGGGAAGGCGTACCGCCGCCGGAACTCCTCGAAGTTCTCCACCAGCCGCTCGTCCATGACGGCGTTGTCCCACTGCGCGCCGTACAACAAGGCGACATCGTAGGGGTAGCCCGGCGAGACGAGCACCGGGTTCGTGAGCAGCCAGTCGGACAAGCGCCGCGCCATCGCCTCGGCGCCGACGTCGAACCCGAAGCGCAGGGCGTCGCCGTAGTGGTACGCCCGCCAGTGCAGCACCCGGCTGCCGTCGGGCCCCTCCCACCAGTACAGCTGCGGATAGGTCGTCCACTCCCCGGTGAGCCCGAAGCGCGTCGCTTCCGCTTCGGGGAGCAGCGGCACCGCCCGCTCCGGGTTCGGGCCGCTCGCCAGGTAGCGCACGCCGCTGGCCGCGAGCACCGTGGGAAAGGTGAGGGGCTGCCCGGGCACGTCGGTGATTTGCGCGCTCAGGTAGCCGAGCCCGCGCTCGCGGGCGAACAGGCCGGTGGGCCAGACGACGCGTGCGAACGTCTCGTGGTCGAGGATCCCCGTCAGGACATTCGCGAACAGCGCTCCGAACCCTACCTTGCCGTCGCGGATCGCCTGGACCAGCGCCTCGCCCGCCGCCGGCGAGCGGTTCTCGACATAGGAGAGCACCTGCAGGGCGCACTCCGCGCTCCACCGATAGTCGGGATGCGCGGGGAGCCGGGCGAGCGCCGCGTCGAGGTTCTTACGGTGGATCTCGAGACAGCGCTCCTGCAGGTCCGTGTAACCGACGTCGGTATGATTGCTCGCGAGCCAGTACAGCGTCCAGCGCCGGGGCGGCACGAGCCGCAACTTGCGCCGGGCCACGCGCTGCTTGCCCACTTCGAGGTCGATCTGAAACTCCGACGGCTCGGAGAGGGGCACCCACACTTCGCCGGCGAATGCCGTCCCCGTCCCGGCGCCGCCAGCGAGGGGGAGGATCCCCGCAGTTCCCACCAGCGCGCCGCGGCGGTCGGTCACGCGGGCACGCGCGGCAGGGGCCTCGAGGCCGGTGACGGTGATGCGCACGAGATTGCGACGCCCGTCGGGCTGCTGGTATAAGGGTGTCGGTGTGGCCTCGATGGTGACGGGCGGAGCCGCGATTGCCCGACCGCCCGACGGCCTGACCGCCGCCGTTACCGAAGCAACCCAGCCCAGGAAGCTCCGCCGATCTGGTGGCACGCCTAGTATACCCCGCTTCGTAGGAACGCCCTTGACTCCGGGGGTCCCAACGCTAGGTTCCCCCGCCGAAGGCCCCCCTCAACCGCTACTCTCTTCTCAGGAGTAAGCATGAAGCGTCTCGCACTCGCCCTGGCCGTCGTCACGATGGGCGCCTGTAAGAAGGCGGACCAGCAGCCTGCTCAGCAGACCCAGATGACGCAGGACACATCGCACGCGATGATGATGAGCGACACGGCGAAGCACATGATGGCCGACACCGGCAAGATGATGATGGCCGATACGTCGAAGAAGATGGCGCCGGCGGCCCCCGCGGCGAAGCCAGCCGCGAAGCCCGCGGCGAAGAAGAAGCCGTAAGCAGCGCGCCCCCCCCCACGCGGTGACGATGCCCGGGACTAGCGCCCGGGCTTTTCGTTCTCCACGAACCAGCGCACCGTCCGACCCACGGCCTCCTGGGCCGTGAACGGCGGCCGCCAGCCGAGTTCGCTGCGGGCCCGGTCGTCGCCGTACGGGTTCTCCCCGATGATAAAGGAGGCGGCGGCCCGCGCCAGCGTGCGCGATGTCAGAACGCCCATCACGACCCGCGCCAAGCCTAGGGGGATCGGGATCGCTCGGGGCCGTGAGCCAAGCGCCGCAGCGAAGGCGGCGAAGAACTCGCGCTGCGTGAGCGGCGGCGGCGCATCGCTCGTCACGTGGTACGCGCGGAAGTCGGAGACCGGCGCCTCGAGCGCCGCGACGACCGCCGCGGCGACATTCCCGGCGTACACGCACGAGAGCCGGTTGGTGCCGGGGCCGATGCGCGGCACGACGCCAAAGCGCACGACGCGGATGACCCGCGGCGTGAAGAGGCGGTCGCGCTCGCCGTAGACGACGTTGGGACGCAGCGCCACCGCGCTGAGCCCGCCGCCGGCCGCGTCCCGCACCACCGCTTCGGCCAGGCGCTTGCTGCGGGCATAGAAGTCCGACTCCGCGATCGGCAGGAAGGGGGAGTCCTCGCCCCGGCGCTCCCGATCGACGCCGTAGGCGCCCGAGCCGCCGTACACGGCGACGGAGGAGATGTGGACGAGCCGCGCGCCGGCCGCGCCGGCGGCTTGGGCGGCGAGCCGCGTCCCCTCCACGTTCACCGCGACGTAGCGCTCCCAGCTGCAGCGCCGCTGCACCAGCGCAGCCGCGTGCACGATGCCGCGCACGCCGTGCGCAGCGGCGCGCCACACGGCGGGGTCGGTCACGTCCCCCGGGACCGGGTCCGCGCCGAGCCGCTCGACCGCCGCGCGGCTCGCGGGGCGCACCAGGGCGCGTACCGACGCGCCGCGGGAGCGGAGCGCCTCGATCACGTGGCTGCCGACCAGGCCGCTCCCGCCCGTGACCAGCACGCTCATGCGGGGCCGACGAACGGAACGGCGAACGGGACGTCGACGACCCGCGCGTCGCGGCCAGCGGCGCGAACCATCACCCCCGGCCCCACCTCGCGGCGAATCAGCGCGAGCCCGATCCAGCGGCCCCCGCCCGCGACGCCGCTCTCGGGCACCCAGGCGAGGCTCGTCACACGACCGACGTCGCGATCGAGGTGCGTCACGCTGCTCCACCCGTCCGCCGGGGCGGCGGGCGGCTCGGCGTCGAACAGGAGGCCGCGCAGGTAGCGGTTGGTGTGGCCGCGGAAGTGGAGGCGCGAGACGGTTTCCTGGCCGGTGTAGCACCCCTTGGTGTAAGACACGCCGCCCAGCTCGTCGTAGCGGACCTCCTGCGGGATCGTTTTGTCGTCTACTTCGGCGCCGAGGCGCGGCCAACCCGCCAGAATGCGCGCGAGCTCGAGCGTCGCGCCGTCGCCCGGAACGGCCCCGGCTGCGGCCAGCCGGGCGACGACCACCTCCGTCTCCGCAATCGGCACGGCGAGCTGCAGCGTGAACGGCGCCCCTTCCGTGGCGCGCGCGATCTCGCTGGTGCCGCCCGGCGCCGGTAGGACCCGGCCCGGGCCCGGCGGGACGGGCAGGCCGGCGGCTTCGGCGACCGCGAGCGCGTTGGGGCCCGCCAGCCGGTACACCGCCAGCTCGGCCGTGCGGTCCGCGAGGCGCGCGAGGCGCGGCGGCACCGAGCGCGTGAAGATCGCGAGCGCGCGCTCCCGTCCTTCCGCTGGGACCGTGAAGCTCACGGTGGATCCGAGTCGCGAGGTCCAGGCATCGACGACGATCATGCCCTTGGGGGTGAGCAGCGCGCCATAGACGAACGCCCCGTCTCCCGGTTTCTCGACGTCGTTGGTGAGCAGCCCCTGGGCGGCACTGACGGCCCCGGGGCCGGTGAGGGCGACGAGCGCGGCCTCGACGCGCGCCAGGACGGCGCCGGTACGCAGGGCGGCGAGCCGCACCGGCGAGACCGTGCCCGGAGCGAGACGGGCGACGGTGGCAGGCGCCGAGGTCGGGAGCGGTGGCGGAGCGTCGGTCATCGTGCGGCGAGTGCGAGCAGTTCGTCAGGGTCGTGCCCTGCGAATGAAGACCACACTAGGTCGGCGCCGGCCCCCGCGAGCGCGGCAGGCGGATGACTGGTGGTGAGCATAGTGCAGCGCATCCCCGCGGCGCGAGCGGCCCGCAGCCCCGGCAGCGAGTCCTCGATCACGACGCAGTGGCCGACCGGCAGGGGCCGGCGGCGGTCCAGCGCGCCCTGTGCGGCGAGGTACCCCGCCGGGTCGGGCTTGCCGCGCCCCACGTCTTCGGCGGCGACGAGCACGTCGAAATGGCGTCGCAACCCCACGCGGTCGAGCACGAGGTCGACTTCCCGCCGCAGCGCGCCCGACACGACGCCGAGTCGAAAGCGCTGCGCCGCGCGTGGCACGAACGCGGCCGCGCCGGGCACGAGCGCGAGCGATCGGTCGATCAGGCGCTGGTACACCCGGGATTTCTCGTCGAGCAGGTGCTCGAGACCTAGCGACGGTAGCGGCTTGCCGGCGCGCAGGAAGGCCTCGATCAGGCAGCTGCGGTCGTCGAAACCGAGGAAGTCGGAGTAGTACTGCTCACGCGTGAGCGAGAGTCCTGCCTCGGCGAGCACCGCGCCCAGCGCTTCCCGATGCTGCTCTTCGTCGTCCGCGATCACCCCGTTGAAGTCGAATAGCACCGCTTCGATCATGCTCCCTCACGCATAATAGCCCGCCGCGCGGTACGATTCATCGAGCAGCTCCACGGGATGACGCGCGGCGGCGCGTAGCCCGCCGGCGGCGAGCCCCGCCCCGAGCTGCATCAGGCACCCGGGGTTGCCGGTCGCGACCACCTGCGGCGACGCGGTGCGGAGCGAGGCGAGCTTGGGCGCGAGCACTGCGCGCGACATCGCGGGCTCGAGCAGGGTGAACAGTCCCGCGCTGCCGCAGCACTGGGCGGCGTCGGGGAGGGACACGACGCGCAGCACCGGAATCGCTGCGAGCACGCGGTACGGCTCGTCGGCGATCCGCTGGGCGTGCAGCAAATGGCACGGCGGATCGTACGCCACCTGGGCGTCGACCGGGGCGCCGGGCCGGGGGCCCCGCGCGGCGAGTAGCTCGGTGACGTCGCGCACCCGCGCCGCGAACTTCGCTTCGTCCACTAGGTGACCGTACTCCTTCAGCATCGCCCCGCACCCCGCGCTGTTGACGACGATCGGCTCGTCGCCGTCTGCGAACGCCGCGACGTTCCCCCGTGCGAGCCGGCGTGCCTCCTCGCGCAGCCCGGCGTGGGCGTGCAGCGCACCGCAGCAGACTTGCCTGGGGACCTCCCGCACCGCGTAGCCGTTCACCTCGAGCGTCCGCACGGTGGCGTCGTGGACGTGGGAGAAAAGACCGTCCATGATGCAACCTCGGAACAGCAGGACGGCAGTCAGTGCGGAGTGCGGAGTGCGGAGTGCGGAGTCGGCGGTTACCCGTGGACTCCGCACTCCCCACTCTGCATTCCGCACTGGACGTGTCGCCGCCAACATCCCCATCGCGAACCGGAACCGCCCCCACCCGGCCAGCCGGCCGGGAAGCCCCGTCGCCCGCAACAGGCGCGCGAACCGGTAGGCGATGCGCGACGGGCCCGGCGTCGTCAGCGCCCACAGCGCCGCGCGCGCCAGCGGGGCCGGGCGGCGCTTCGTGGCGAGCAGCGCGCGGGCTGCTTCGATGCCGCGTCCGTAGCCGACGCCCGAGGGGCAGACAGGCTCGCAGCCCCGGCAGCCGAGGCAACGATCGAGGTGTACGACGACGGCGGGGTCGTCGGGGGCGAGCTCGCCGGCCTCGAGCGCGCGCATCAGCTCGATGCGTCCGCGCGGGCTATCGGCTTCGTCGCCGGTGGCGAGGAATGTGGGGCACGCCTGGAGGCAGAAGCCACAGTGGACGCAGGCGTCGAGTGCCTCGAACCCGCCGCGGTCAGACATGCATCGGCGTCACTCGGAGCCTTCGACCGCCACCACGAATGCTTCGCCGGGGTCGAAGGTGCGTCGCAGGCCCGCGACGAGCGGGCCGACGCCTTCGCGGTAGGCGCCGAAGTGGCCCACCGCGCTCCGGATCGACCAGGGGGCGCGTTCCAGGGTGAGCGGCACCTCGAGCCCCGCGAGCGTGCGGCGCAGGCGGCGCAGCCGGTCCACCGTGGTGTCCCCCGCCCAGCGGATCGCGCCGACGCCGGGGCTCGCCGACACCCACTCGTCGCCCACCTGATGCTGCAGCAGGTCGAGCAGCTCGTCGCTCGAGTCCGGCAGCCCGCCGGTCCGGAACGCGATGGGGCGGGTCGCGAAGCTCTCCGCCGCCCGCATCCAAAATCCGTGCGCCTCGTCGGCGCGTAGCGCCGTGAACCGGCCGCCGCTCGCCCCGCGCAGCCCCGCCTCTTCGGCGGCGACCAGCGCCGCCGACCCCGCCAGCCGCACCGCCAGCGCCCAGCCCTCGCGCCGCGCCAGCGCCGGCGACATCAGCTCGAGCGCGGCCGGCTGGAGCCCCGCGGCGGTGATGTCTTCAGCGACCTGCGTCAGGTCCTCCCGTGTCCCCTCGAGGACGAACGTCTGGTCGGCGCGCGGCAGGGCGCGGAGCCGCAGGTGCACCAGCACGATCACGCCGAACGCGCCGAATCCACCCGCTTCCAGCTTGGTGAGGTCGTACCCGGCGACGTTCTTCACGACTCGCCCGCCGCTCTGTACCAGGCGGCCGTCACCGGTGACGAACGTGACGCCGAGGACGTGGTCGCGCACCGCGCCGAAGCCCTGGCGCAGCGGCCCCGCGGTCGCCGTGGCCACGACGGAGCCGAGCGTGCGCCCGGCCAGGCCGGGAGGATCGAGCGCGAGCCAGGTGCCGCGGTCGGCGAGCTGCTGGCGCAACAGGTCGCAGCCGATCCCCGCCTCCGCGGTGGCGGAGAGGTCCTGCGGCTCGATCGCGGGAACGCGGTCCAGCCGCCGGGTGGTGAGCGCGAGGTCGGCGGGAGCGTCGGCGGGCAGCCACGTCCCGGCGCCCTCGAGTCGGACGCGCCATCCCTCCTGGCGCGCCGTGCCGAGCAGCAGCGCGACTGCATCGGGGGAGGCGGGGGCCACCCGCGGCACGGCATCGGGGCCGCCGGCGAGCTCCACGGCGTCTGCGCCTAGCAAGGCGCGGACTCTTTCGAGCACGCTCATGGTATTCCCACCCTCAAGGGTGGGCTCGGCGGCGCGCTGCCCTTAAGGGCAGTGTCCGGCCGAGCCCAGGCTTCAGCCCGGAGAGGGCGACCGGTCGCTCCAGACCACTCCCGGCAGGCATGCACGGGGACCACCTTCCCAGGGTTCACCTGCTCCTCCGGGTCCCACACGCGCCGCACGGCACGCATCGCCGTGAGGGATTCCGCATCGAAGATCAACGGCATATAGCGCAGCTTGTCGAGCCCCACGCCGTGCTCGCCGGTGATCGTGCCTCCCACGGCGATGCACGCCTCCATGATCTCGGTACTCGCGGCGTCCACCCTGGCCTTGAGCCCCGGCACGCGGCCGTCGAACGAGATGTTGGGGTGCAGGTTGCCATCGCCGGCGTGGAACACGTTGCTCACCGTGAGCTGATATGTCGCCGCGATGCGGGCGATGGTCTCGAGCACATCGGGGAGGGTCGAGCGGGGGACGACCGCATCCTGCACGACGAGGTCGCGGGAGAGACGGCCCATCGCGCCGAACGCCTTCTTGCGGCCCTGCCACAAGCGCTCGCGCTCGCGCGCGTCGGCAGCGGTTCGGGTCGAGCGGGCGCCGTGCTCCCGCAGCACGCTCTCGATGGTCTCGGCGTCGGCCGTGACCGCGGCGTCGGAGCCGCCGTCGAGCTCGACGAGCAGCACCGCCGCGGCGTCGCGGGGATACCCCGCCGCGTACACGGAGTCCTCGACCGCGCGGACGCACGACTGGTCCATCATCTCGAGCGCAGCGGGAACGATGCCGCTGGCGATGACGGCCGAGACGGCCTCGCCGGCGGTCCGGAGCGACATGAAGTCCGCGAGCAACGTGCGCACTGCGCGCGGCAGCGGGAGCAGCCGCACGGCGATCCGGGTCGCGATCCCGAAGTTCCCCTCGGAGCCGACGAACAGCCCGACCAGATCCGGCCCCCACGGCTCGCCGCCCGGGCTGCCGAGCTCCACGACGCGGCCGTCGCCCAGCACCACTTCGAGCGCGAGCACGTGCTGCGCGGTGACCCCGTACTTGAGGCAATGCGGGCCGCCCGCGTTCTCGGCCACGTTGCCGCCCAGGGTGCAGGCCGTCTGGCTCGAGGGGTCGGGGGCGTAGTACAGGCCGTGCGGCGCCGCGGCGACCGAGAGGCGCGCGTTCACCACGCCGGGCTCGACCAGGGCGAGCCGGTTCTTGGGATCTATGCCGAGAATACGGTTCAACCGGGTGAGGACCAACAGCACGGCGGAGCCGTCCGCGAGGGCCCCGCCGGACAGCCCGGTCCCGGCGCCCCGCGGCACGACGGCAACGCGATGGGCGGCCAGCAGCCGTACCACCGCGATGACTTCCTCCCGGCTCCCGGGCAGCACCACGACCGCCGGCACGCGGCGGTGGGTCGGCAGGCCATCCCGCGCGTAGGTGACGCGTTCGGCAGGCGCGGTGCGCACGTGCTGCGCGCCCACGATGCCCGTCAGCGCCTCGACCAACGCCGCGGTGATCATGTGGCCTGCTCGATCTGGGGGTGCGGTCCGCCGCGCCCGTTGCTCTTGGCGCGCTGACGCACCGCCGCCCGGCGCTCGGCGTCGGCTACGAGCGGCCCCACGAGGGTGGCGAGCTGCCGCAGCCGCGCCGTAGTGCTGCGGAGCGCCAGCAACCCGCGCTTCGCCTCCGGCGGGAGCTCCAGCCCCGCCGCCACTTGGAACGACAGCAGCTGCGGGTCGGCCGGGAGCTCGATCGCATCGTCCTCGCGCCCCGTGAGGATGGCGAGCGCTTGCGCCAGACGCGTGAAGCCCTCGCGCACGTCCGCCGCGAGCGTCACGGCCTCGCTCGCGTCGACGGGCTCGTCGTCGAACTCGTCCACCCGCGCGAGCCGGTAGGGACGATCCGAGCTGACCCAGTCGATCAGGACGAAGCGTCGTTCCCCGACGGTCAGAACGTTGGAGCGGCCGTCGGGTAACCCTTGCGTGTTGCGGATCACCGCCACGCATCCCACATCGCCGGGACGCGGCAGCGGCTCGACTCCGGCGTCGCGCTCGGCCGGGATGTACGCGATTCCGAACCGCCGGTCGGCGGCGAGGCAGTCGGCCAGCAGCTGGCGATAGCGCGGCTCGAACACATGCAGCGGCTGCGGGGCCCCGGGGAAAAGGACGATCGGAAGGGGAAAAATGGGAAGCTCGCGGGCCATGGGTAAATAGTATACCGAAAATGCAAAGGCTAGACGCGCAGACGCGCAGCGGATAGCAGCACAGAGGGGTCAGGAAATGCTTGTCCTGACCCCTCAAACTGTTCACCGCTGTGCGCCTACGCGTCTAGCCTTTGCCGGTCCTCAGGCTGCTCGCCAAAAGCCTTTTAGCGCCCGGCCGTCGGGCGATTCACGCAGCTTCTCGAACGCCCGTTCCCGTATTTGCCTGATTCGTTCCCGGGTGACGCCCATCAGCGCGCCGATCTTCTCCAGTGTCATCGCCTCGCTGCCTTCCTCGAGGCCGTAATACAGGTACAGGATCTTGCGCTCGCGCGGCGTCAGGTACTTCTGGAAGATGCGATCGATGAACTCGCGCATCAGCCTGCCGTCGGTCTTCTCCTCGATCTCGCCGCCTTCCTGGCCCGCGAACCGCTCGCCCAGCGTGGCCGCGTCCTTGTCGGTGCGATCCACCGGGGCGTCGAGCGACAGCTCCGCCGCGGTCATGCGACGCGCGGTGCGGACGTTTTCAACGGTGTCTTCGAGGGCGAGAGCGATTTCGTCGTCGGTGGGTTCGCGACCGAGCTCTTGCGAGAGATACGTCTCGGTGCGGCTCATGCGAATCAGCTGCGAATTCTGATTCAGCGGGATGCGCACGCTGCGGGTCTGCTCGGCCAGCGCTTTGAGGACCGCTTGGCGCACCCACCACACCGCGTACGAGATGAACTTCACGCCCTGATCAGGATCGAACTTCTTCACGGCCTTGAGCAGGCCCTCGTTGCCGATCGCCACGAGCTCGGACAGGTCGAGGCCGTGGCCTTGATACTTCTTGACGTAGGAGATGACGAAGCGGAGGTTGGCGGTCACGAGCCGCTCGGCGGCTCTTTCATCGCCCCGCTGCACGCGTCGGGCGAGCCGGCGCTCTTCGGCGGGGTCTTTGATCAGCGGCAGCTTTTGGATGTCCTGCAGATACTGGTCGAAGGCGCCGGAAGGATTGGCTCGAAAGAACGCCTTGGCCTTACCTCCGTTCGACCGCGCCATAGCTAGGGCTCCGACGGTGGACGATGGATGGTGGCGCATGCAGCACTGCGAAACGCCGTCAATATAGGAATCACCCGCACTTGGTGCAAATCTCGGCAGTTTTCAACATCACAAACTGTTAGATCGCCGCACGAGTGCGTCATTTGTCCACTATCAACATGACCTGTGGAGAAGGTGATGTTGACCGGTTGTTGAAGCCGCACGCACGAAACATAGCCGGAATGTGGAGAGGTGGGAACCGTGTGGGAAGTTGTTGACGGATATGTGATTAGTTCAGCAGTGTGATGCCCGGCCTTGTTGCCGGATGCGACGGACGCCTATCGTAGCCGGTCCTTTTCCGGGAGCCCTTGTGAGCAGCATCATCATCGGACTCGTCTTCATCGTCGGCGGCCTGTCGGGCCGGCTGGCGCTCATCGGAACCAACAGCGGCGTGGCGCTCGCGGTCGTGGGCCTGCTACTCATCGGCCGCGGCATCTGGCGCATCCGCAAGCAGCGCGCGGCGCGGACGCCGGTCGCGATGTAACCGCACCGTGTTTGCCGAATTCGCATCGTAGGGGCGCAGCATGCTGCGCCCCTACTGCGTTCCGGGCCGCCGCTCCTCAGCGACCTCCCAGCACCTCCCTCACGACTGCCTCCGGCGCCGCCACCGTCCATCCCGTCTTCCCGTCGCGGTGCATCGCGCCGATCGCGCGGGGCAACGCGAACCGCACTGTGCCGGCTCGCGTCTTCTTGTCGAGCTGCATCGTGGCGATCAGGTCGTCCACAGCGGCGGGCTCTGGCAGCGCGAGCGGCAGGCCGTACCGCTCCAGCACGCTGCGGATCCGGTCCGCGGTCCCGCGCTCGGCGATCTCCAAGGTTTCTGCGAGCCGGGCCTCGCACGCCATGCCGATCGCGATCGCTTCCCCGTGCAGCACCGCGAACTTGGCGGTGGCTTCGATCGCATGGCCCACGGTATGGCCGAAGTTGAGCGTCGCGCGCCGCCCCGCTTCCCGTTCGTCGGCAGCCACCACTGCCGCCTTGATCTCGACCGAGCGGGACACGACGCGCTCCAGCGCGCCGGCGTCCTTGGCCAGCACCGCCCGGCACTCGCGCTCGAGAAACCCGAAATACTCCGCGTCCGCGATCACGCCGTGCTTCACCGCCTCCGCCACTCCCGCCGCGACCTGGACGGCGGGCAGCGTCGTCAGCACGTCGAGATCCGCGATCACGAGGCGCGGCTGGTGGAACGCGCCCAGCAGGTTCTTCCCCGCCGGCACGTCGACCCCGGTCTTGCCGCCGATCGCCGAGTCGATCATGGCGAGCAGCGAGGTCGGAACCTGGACATAGGGGACGCCGCGCAGGTAGGTGGCGGCGACGAACCCGGCGACGTCGCCCACCACGCCGCCGCCCAGCGCGATCACGGCGCAATCCCGCCCGAGCTGGCGAGTCAGCATCCGATCGGAGAGGGATGCCCACGTTTCGCGGGTCTTGTTCCATTCGCCGGCGGGGAACTCGAACAGCTCCGCGGGCAACGTGCCGTGGTGCAATCGTGCCACAACCTGCGCCCCGTGGAGCTTCCCGACATGCGAGTCCGTGATCACCGCATACCCGGCGGCGGGGCAGACGGCTCGCACCAGCTCGGGCAGCTCGGCCAGGAGCCCGCGGCCGATTCGGATATCATACGACGCGTCGCGGTGCTCCGAGATCGGGACCCGGATCTTCACCACTGCACTTCTGGCGCGCCGGCCGCGTGGTTGGCGACGCGCGCCAGCACAAACAGCAGGTCGGACAACCGATTGAGGTAAGGAACCACCGATGACGGGCTGCCGGGGTTGTGCTCCGTGTACAGTCGCACGACGGCGCGCTCGGCGCGGCGGCAAACGGTGCGCGCCAGATGCAGCGCGGCCGCCTTCGGCACTCCGCCAGGCAGGATGAACTGCCGCAACGCCGGCAGCTGCGGCTCGTAGCGGTCGATCGCGGCCTCGAGGGCCACGATTTGCTCCGGACCGACGGGAGGCCCCCGCAGCGCCTTCGCGAGCTTTTCGGGGTCTGGCGTCGCGAGCTCCGCGCCGATCGTGAACAGGTCCCGTTGCACGGTCTCCAGCAGGTCGCGGCAGAAGCTGCGCGGTTCCTGGGCGAGCGCGAAGCCGATGGCGGCGTTGAGCTCGTCCACTTGACCGTAGGCGTCCACGCGGAGGTGGGCCTTGGGCACGCGCCCGCCGCCGAATAGACCCGTGTCGCCCCGGTCACCGGTTCTCGTGTAGATCTTCACCCGCGCTCTTCTCCCTCTCCCCGCTCCCGAGATGTTTCATTAGCATTCGCGCCATGCCGCAAGACGTCAAAGATATCACCATAATCGGCGCCGGCCCGACGGGACTGTTCGGCGCCTTCTACGCGGGGATGCGCGGGGCCTCCTGTCGCCTCATCGACAACCTCGATCAGGTCGGCGGCCAGCTCACGGCGCTCTACCCGGAGAAGTACATCTTCGACGTCGCCGGCTTCCCCAAGATCCTCGCCAAGGACCTCGTGAAGGGAATGGCCGAGCAGGGGCTGCAGTGGAAGGCACCGGTCCACCTCGGTCAAAAGGTCATCGGGTTGCAGCGCGCCTCCGAGAACGGCAAGCCGCTCTTCACTGTGGTGACCGAAGGGGACGAGTATCCGTCGCGCACCGTGCTCATCGCCGGTGGCATCGGCGCCTTCACCCCCCGCAAGCTGCCGCTCAAGGATGTAGACCGCTGGTACGGCCGGGGGCTGCACGACCGCATCCTCGACCCCACCGTGTTCTCGGGGAAGCGGGTGCTGCTGGTGGGCGGTGGCGATTCAGCCTTCGACTGGGCGGTGAACCTGCAGGGGGTCGCGCAACGGATCGTGATGATCCACCGCCGCGACGGCTTCCGCGCCCATGCGGCGACCGTACGGCAAGTGCAGGAGCTCGCTGCCGCCGGAAAGATGGAGCTGCGCACGTTCTGGGAGCTGAAGGAGATCCACGGCGGCGACCGGATCGAGGGCGCGACCATCGTCAACAACAAGACCAAGGAGCAGGAGCGCGTCCCGGTCGACTGCGTCGTGCCGCAGCTGGGCTTCATCTCCGCCCTCGGCGCCATCGCCGAGTGGGGGCTCGAGATCGAGAAGGGCGAGATCATCGTCTCGCAGACGATGGCCACGAACATCCCCGGCATCTTCGCGGCCGGGGACATCATCACCTACCCGGGAAAGCTCAAGCTCATCGCCACCGGCGCGTCCGAGGCTGCGATCGCCGTGAACCACGCCGTGCACTTCATCAATCCGGCGACGAAGGTCGAGCCGGGCCATAGCTCGAACATGGCCATCTTCGGGCAGACAGAAGACTAAGAGACGTCGCGAAAAGACGTTTCTCCGCGACGGTTTATCGAGACGTCTTTCCGATTTCTACGACGACCGAATCGATCTGCGCGAGCATTTGTTGATAGGGAACGGCGTGCGTGTTCGCCTGGATACTGAAGGTGATCGTCCGACCGTTGGGGCGCTCGATGAAGCCGGAGAGGCTGTTGACCCGGTCAATGCTGCCCGTCTTCGCGATCACCCGTCCCTCGAGAGCGGTGCCGCCGAAGCGCTTCAACAGGGAGCCCGGCTGTCCTGAATGCGGTAGCCCGGCGAGGAAGGGCGCGCGCTTGGGGTGGCGGTGCATGTAGGCGAGCAGCTGGGCGAATGCGTGCGGCGTCACCAGGTTCCCCGCCGCGAGCCCCGAGCCGTCCTCCAACGCGAACGCCGTCGAGTCGATGCGCACGGAGTCGATGAGGAAGCGGCGCTCCACCTCGAGCCCGGCGCGCCAGGACCCTTCCCCCTTGAGCTCACGACCCAGGATCTTGAGCAGCATCTCCGCGAACCAGTTCTGGCTCGAGTTCAGAATCGGGAAGATGATGTCCGGGAGCGGACGGCCGTGGTACTCCGCGAGCGGCGCACAGCAGCCACGGACGCTGCGGTAAGTGACGGAGTCGATCGTGCTGGCTGTGCCGCCTTCGACGGCGACGCCTTTCTTCATCAGGGAGGCCGCGAGCGCCCGCGCGGCGTAGCGGTTGGGGTCGGGGAGCGCGAAACTCTCGATCCACGGCTTGCGGCCCAGCGCCACGGTCCCTTCGGCCCAGATGTCCCAGGTGCCCGGCGTGCGGAAGAAGTTGTCGCCGATGGTCGAGCTCGACTCGGCGGGCACGGTGCGGGCGCGGTTCTCGAAGGTGAACAGCGCGAGCTCGGGTGACCAGGTGATCGCCGGCGGCTGGTCCACGGCGGCGCCGGGCGCGATGTGGAAGTCCACACTGTTGTCGTGGAAGCCCAGCCCCGAGACGGGCGCGGCGTACCACCAGTTCAAGTCCCACGCGTTCCAGCCGGGGTGGACCAGCACGGGATCGAAGTAGGAGCCGTCACCCACGAGCTTCCCCGTGACGCGCCTCAACCCACGCGCGCGGATCGAGTCCGCGAGGGCGTCGACGGCGGTGAACGCCGAGTCGCAGGCGCCCGGCGCCAGACTGTCCACGGCGAAGCAGCGCTCCGACCAGGTCGGGTCACCGCGCCCGTACAGCACGAGATCGCCGTACAGCACCCCGTTGTCCACCCGACCGTTCGCGTACACGCTCGTCGTCACGCGATAGTCGGGCGGCAGCAGCACCGTCGCGGCCGCCGTCACGACCAGCTTGGTGTTACTCGCCGGGACGTAGAAGCGGTCGGCGTTGCGCGCGAACAGCACTTTGCCGTCGTCCATGACATACACGCCCCAGTTCGCGCGGTCGAAGGGAGGCTGGTCGAGCAGTGTCGCGAGCCGTCGCTCGAGCGAGCCCCTGAGGGGGGCGGTGCGCGGCTTCGACTGCGCCGTCAGCGTGGAGCTAATCGTAAGCGATGCGAGGATCAGCTTTCGCATAGAGGAGATCGGTGACGAGGTTGACGACGACGAAGACGACCGACATGAACAGGATGCTCCCCTGGATGGCGGGGAGGTCTCGTTTGTCGATCGCAGTGAGCACATAGCGCCCCAGCCCGGGCCACCCGAAGATCGTCTCGGTGAGGATGCTGCCGGTGAGATAGTTGCCGGTGTCGAGCCCGAGCACGGTGATCACCGGCACCAAGGCATTGCGGAAGCCGTGGCGCAGCACGACGGCGCGCTCGGCCAATCCCTTCGCGCGGGCAGTGCGCACAAAATCGCTCGACAGGACGTCCAGCATGGCGGCGCGCGTCATGCGGGCGAGGAACGCGATCGAGCGCATGCCGAGCGTGAGCGCGGGCAGGAGGAGGTACGCCAGCCCGCCTGACCCGGAAGGCGGCAGCCACTGGAGCGCCACCGCGAACACGAGGATCAACAGGAGCCCCACCCAGTAGACCGGAAACGAGACGCCGAGGTAGGACAGCAGCATCGCGATCCGGTCGACCGGCCCGCCCGGGCGGACGGCCGCCAGCACGCCCAGCGTGATCCCCGAGACGGCGGCGAGCGCCATGGCGGCGAGCGCGAGCTCGGCCGTCTTGGGAAAGCGCTCCCGCAGGTCCTGGACGATCGGCCGCTGGGTGATGTAGGACCGTCCCAGGTCGCCGCGCACGACGCCCCAGACGTAATGGGCGAACTGGGCGGGGAGCGGGTCGTCGAGGCGCAGCTCCGCGCGCAGCCGGGCGATCGTGGCCGAGTCGGCACGCTCGCCCACCATCGCCGTGACCGGGTCGCCCGGGGCCACGTTGAGGAGCAGGAACGCGACGACGAGCACGCCGAGCAGGGTGGGCAGCGTCAGCAGGAGGCGGCGGGTGAGCAGCGGGATCACGGCGCGCGCCGCGCTCCCGTCCAGTGCTGGCCGTTGAAGATCACCGGCACGTCCCACCCCGTCACGTCCGGGCGCTTCGCCCAGAGGTCCGTGGGGAACCACAGGTAGAGCCACGGCGCGGCGTGGTAGACCCGCTCGTCGATCTGCCGGTACAGGGCGGTGCGCGCCGCGTCGTCGGTGGTACGGCGGGCGCGCAGGATCAGCGAGTCGGACACGGGATCCGAGTAGAACGCATAGTTGCCCCCGGGGCCGAAGCTGCCGGAAAAGAAGAGCGGGTACAGGAAATTGTCGGCGTCGGGGTAGTCGGCCCACCAGTCGAGCACGACCATGTCGGTCTCGCCTTTGCGGGCCGCCTCGCGCTGGCTCGAGGCGTCGCGCTCGACCAGCTCGACCCGGATGCCGACCGGCTCGAGCTGAGCCTGCACCGCCTGCGCCACCCGCGCCAGCTCGACATTGCTCGTATTGCGCCACAGCTGGAGGGCGATCCCGCTTCCATAGCCGGCAGCGGCGAGCAGCCGTTTTGCCTCGACGGGGTCGTAGTGGTAGCCCGCGCGCGCGGTGTCGCGCTCCCCCCCGGGAAGACCGGGCGGGATCGCTCCCCGGGCGAGAATGCCACGCCCGCCGTAAACGGTGGCGAGAATCTCGGGCGCGTTCACGGCGTCGTTGATCGCTTGCCGCACCCGCACGTCCTGGAGCGGTCCGCGCCGGTTGTTGAGCGCCACGTACACCACCCGCAGGGCGGGCTTCTCGAGCAACAGGTCCGGGTGGTGCCGCCGCCACTGCGCCGTCTCGCCGAACGGCACTTCCATCACGCTGAGCCGCCCCGCCTCGAACTCCGCCGCCCGCGTGAGCGGCTCCGGGATGATCCGCACCGTCAGCGTGTCGGCGGCCGGCGCCCCACCCCAATAGTCCGGGTTCTTGGCGAACACCAGGTAGTCGTCGTGCTGCCAGGCCACGAAGCGCCAGGGGCCGGTGCCCACCGGATGTTGACCGAGGTCCGCCTGCGGGGAGAGGGGCGCCGGTACGATCGCGGCTACGGGCATCGCGAGGAACTTGGGAAAGATCGCGAGCGGCTCAGGCAAGTCGAAGGCGACGGCCGTATCTCCCAGCAGTTGGATGCCCGATACGTCGCTCGCCCGGCCGGCGGCGTAGGCTTCCGCACCGGCGATCGGGTAGAGCGGCCAGGCGCGCCCGCCGCGCGAGCCTGGGGCGAGTACTCGAAGGAAGCTCTGCCGCACGGCGGCCGGCGTGAGCGGCGTGCCGTCATGGAACTTGACGCCCGCTCGCAGGTGGAACACGTACCGGAGCCCGCTCGAGGTCGGGCGAGCTACGGTCCAGCGATCGGCCAGCGCGGGCAGTAACCGGCCATCCGGGTCGAACCGCGTCAGCCCGTCGTAGGCGAGTGCTACCATCTCGCCCGTCGGGACATCGGTGGAGAGTGCCGGGTCGAGCGAGCGCGGGTCGTACGTCTCGTAGTACGCGAGCAGCGATGCGTGCGAGCCGGGCGGCCCTCCCCGGTCCCGGCCCCCGCCGCAGGCGAGGGTCGTGGCAAGGCAAGCGAGGGGGGTCACTCGGAGCGTGCGCATGCAGTCAGGTGTCGAAAAGGTTGACAGTGTGGCGGGAGGTAGCCAACATAGGGGAGCAGCACGGCCCCGTCAATTGCGTGCCCTCCTTCCTTTTCTGCTCGTCGCTGTGTCCGCGGCGGCTCCCCTCGCGGCGCAGCAAGAGCGGGTGGTGCGCGGCCTTTCCTTCGAGGGTAATCACGCCATCGACGACTACACGCTGGAAGCGGCGATCGCCACCTCGAGCTCCAGCGTGTTCGCGAGCCTGTGGCTGCTGCGCTGGATGCGGCTCGGTGAGAAGCGCTATTTCAATGAGCTGGAGTTCCGCCGCGACGTGGTGCGGCTGCTGCTGCTGTACCGGCAGAGCGGCTACATGAACGCGGTGGTGGACACCGTGGTGCGCCGGGAAGGGGGGGACGTCCACGTCGTGTTCCGGATCTACGAGGGGGAGCCGGTCCGCCTCACCAAGCTCACGCTGGTCGGGCTCGATTCGATCCTCGACGTGGCGGCGCTGAAGCGGACGCTCCCCCTCCGGGAGGGGGAGCCGTTCAACCGCATGCTGTTCCAGGCATCGGCGGACACGATTGCGGACCGGCTGCGGAACCTCGGATATCCGTACGCGCAGATCTTGCGGAGCTACGACGTGGACGCGGCGGCGCTCAAGGCCGAGGCGACCCTCGAAGCGCTGCCCGGGCCGCGTGCGCGGATCGGGAGCGTGGTGATCACCGGCACGGAGAAGGTCGACACTGGAACGGTGCGGAAGATGCTCTCGGTGCACCCCAACGACGTGTTCCGGCAGGACCGGCTGTATCAGAGCCAGCGCGATCTCTACGGCATGGGGGTCTTCCGTTCCGTGAACGTCGGGCTCGCAGACACGGCGCCCCGCCCCGGAGACTCCATCGTGACCGTGCTGGTGCGGGTGGCCGAAGGGCCGCGGCATCGCGTGCGGATCGGAGCCGGGTACGGCAGCTTGGACTGCTTCCGCGTGCAGAGCGGCTGGACGGCCTATGACTTCCTCGGTGGCGCCCGCTCGCTCGACCTGACCGGCCGGGTATCCAAGCTCGGGGTCGGCTCACCCACCGACGCCGGGTTGCGGGGAAACGTGTGCCATTTCCTGCACGACGACGTGACGTCCGATACCATCAACTACGGCATCGGGCTGACGCTGCGCCAGCCGGCGTTCTTCTCCCCGCGCCACACGGCGAGCCTCGGCGTGTTCGCCGAACGACGCTCGGAGTTCAAGGCGTACACGCGCCAAGCCGTGGGCGGGAACGCGGCCGTGATTCTGAACGCCCGGCGCAACGTCCCGGTGACGCTGGGCTACGGGTTCTCGGTGGGGCGCACCACGGCGGATGCCGCGGTGTACTGCAGCGTGTTCCGGGTGTGCGACGCGAGGGACCGCGACCTGCTCGCCCGCTCCCGCCGTTTCGGCGCCGTAACCGTCTCCGGGGTGCGGGACCGCGTGAACTCGGTGCTCGACCCCTCGGCGGGGAACCTCATCACGGCGTCGCTGATGCACGCGTCGCGGCTCGTCGGCTCGGATACACTGTACGAGTTCAACCGCGGCCAGTTCGAAGTGTCGTACTACTACCCGCTCGGCCGCCGCGGCGTGCTGGCGTGGCGCGCGCTCGCGGGGACGATCGTGCCGGCGCGGCGGATCGCCCTGGCGGGCCAGAGCGTACATTTCATCCCGCCCGACCAGCGCTTCTACGGCGGCGGCCCGAACTCGGTGCGCGGCTACGCCCGCAATGAGCTCGGCCCGCGCGTGTACGTCACCAACGACACCACGGGAGGCGTGTACCGCAACGTGACCGCGTCGCCGATCGGGGGGAACTCCATCGTGGTCATGAATGCCGAAGTGCGCTTGCCCACCCCGCTGTTTCCGGATCGGATACGACTGGCGCTGTTCGTGGATGCCGGCCAGGTGTGGGAGCGCGGCGGGGATCCGGGCACGGTGACCGGCGTGCGCGTGACACCCGGCGTCGGCCTGCGGTTCACGACGCCGCTCGGGCCGGTGCGGCTCGACGCCGCCTACAACGGATATCCGGCGGAGCCCGGGCCGCTCTACTTCCAGGACAACACCAGTCTGACCCTCGTGCCCAACGTCGTTTACCAGCCGGGGCTGTCGCCGGGATTCTGGCGGCGCGTGATCGTGCAGTTCGCCGTGGGGCAGGCGTTCTGATGGTCCGCCGCTCGCTCGGGGTCGCGCTGTGGATGATCGTCGGGCTGCTCGCCTGCTTCCTCGGCGCGCTCTCGGCGCTCGTCGGCACGGGCGCCGGGCGGGGGCTGCTGGCGCGCGTGACCGAGAGCGCCTTGACGCACGTGTTCACGGGGTCGATCGAAGTGGGCGACGTGCGCGGGTCGCTCCTCACCGGCGTGACGCTCACCGGGGTCCGCTTGCTCGACGCCGACACGACCCTCGTCGCGTGGCTGCCGCGGGCCGACCTGACATACAACCCATTCGACTTCGCCGCCGGCCGCGTGGTGCTGTTCGAGTTCGCCCTGCGGCAGCCCGTGATCAACATCGTGCAGCACCGCAACGGGCGGCTCAACATCGAGGAGCTGCTCCGGCTGGGCGGCCCCGACACCGGGTCGGGCCCCCACGGGCCGGCGACGCTGATCCTGTTCCGAAACGTACGGATCGAGGACGGGACGGTGACGCTGCGGCTCCAGGCAGCCCGCCCCGAGCCGGGCGATACGGCGCTGGAGATCCAGGGGGGCGGCCCGAACGGCCGGCAGCGGATCCGGCGCTTCCAGCACCTCGACGCCCGGCTGGCGGCGCTGCAGGTGTCGTCGCCCACGCAGCGGGGGATCGGAATCGACGTCACCCGGCTCGCGGTCGAGAGCAGCGATCCGGCGCTGCGGCTGGTGGACGTCGCCGGCCGGCTGCGGGTGGTCGGGGACTCGCTGGAGCTCGACCTGTCGCGGGTCGGCTTCCCCCGGTCGCAGCTGCGGACGGCGCGGGGCCGGGTCTCCTGGCCGCACGACACGCTGTTGTTCGACCTCTCCCTGCGCGCCGACTCGGCGACGCTGAGCGACTTTCACTTCATCGACCGGCGGTTCGCGCCCGGCGCCGTGCTGGCGGGGGGGGTGCGACTCAGGTCGCACGGCGGGCGGGTGCTCGAGGTCGGACTCAATCCCCTGCGGCTCAGCCAGGGCGGCGGCACGGTGACCGGCCGCCTCACGGCGCTGTCCGCCGCCGACTCGGGGCTCGTAGCGCTGCGCGATGCCGAGTTGGACGCGCAGGACTTCGACCTCGAGTTCGCCCGACCCTTCCTTGATACGCTGCCGTTCGCGGGGTGGCTGACCGGCCACACGACCGCCACCGGCCCGGTCTCGGCCCTGACGCTCGACATCGACTGGACCTTCCGCGACTCGCTCGTGCCGGGCCGGCCCGAGACACGGATCCGTGGCCGGGGCGACGTAGCGCTGGGGGCAGGCGGCGGGGGGAGCCTCCGCTTCCAGCCGTTCGCCGAGACCGCGGTGGTGGACCTGGGCACCGTGGAGCGGCTCGTCCCCGCCGCCGCCCTGCATGGCGTCCTGAACGTCGACGGGACACTCAACGGGCCGTTGCACGACGTGCAGTTCACCGGAACGCTCGAGCACCGCGACGGCGCGCGGCCGCCGACCAGGCTCACCGGGACGGTGCGGCTGGACGGCCGCAGCGAGACGCTCGGGGTGTACGCGGATCTGAAGGCCGACTCGCTGTCGTTCGACGGTCTCAAGGGGAGCTTCCCCGCGCTGCCGCTGCGCGGCGCGGTCGCGGGAACGGTAAAGCTCGCCGGGCCGCTCACCGCGCTCGAGACCCACGCGGAGCTGCATTCGGCTGGCGGCGCAGTGCAGGGCGACGGCGTCTTGCTGCTGGGAGGGGAGGCATCGCGCACCGGCGCCCGCGACTTCGCGCTGCGGGCGCGCGATCTGGATCTGGCGCGCTGGCTCGACCGGGCACCCGCGTCCCTGCTCTCGTTCAGCGTGGAAGGCAGCGTGGCGGCGGAGGCGGCAACGCCTCCCGTGGGGGCGCTCCGCGCGCGGGTCGCCCCCTCGCTGTTCGCCGGCACCCCGCTCGACTCGGGGGTCGCGGCCGTCCGGTTCGCCGAGCGCCACCTCTACGTCGACTCGCTGCGCCTCGTGCAGCCCGGCTTGATCACCACGGGCTCGGGCGCGCTGGGCTGGGCGCGCGGCGACCGCGGCACGCTGGCGCTCGACTTCAACGCCGACAGCCTGAACTCGCTCGACTCGCTGCTGAGCTGGGTCACCGGGGGAGGAAGCGACAGGCCCGCGGACGGCGACCCTCACGACCCCGGCGGCCGGCCCCTTACCGGCGCGGCGCGCCTGCTCGTCAGCCTCGAGGGCTCGCTCGACTCGCTCCGGCTCGAGGCCCGCGCCAGCGGCGAGCGGCTGCAGTGGCGCAGCTGGGCGGTGCCGCGGGGGCGCGTGCGGTTCGCCTATCGGCCGGGCCCGGTGCCGGTGTTCGAGCTGGAGGCGACGCTCGATTCCCTGGCGCACGGCGTCCTCGGTTTCGGCGCCGCCGCCGCGTCGGCGCGCGGCACGCGCGACTCGCTCACCTGGTTCGCGCGCTCCAGGGTCGGGGAGGGCGCCGCCTTCCTCGCGGGCGGTCGCTTCGCGCAGCGCGGGGAGGGCGGGGGGGGCGGGGAGGGCGGGGGGGGAGAGCGGTCGGTGGATGAGCGTGTCACGGCGGTGGGCATCGACTCGCTCGCGTTGCAGCTGCCCGGGGATGTGTGGGTGCTCGAGCGGCCGACCGAGCTCGCCGTGACCGACTCGGCCGCCAGCGTGGGCGCCCTCGCGCTGCACAGCGTGTACGGCGCGGGGAAGCTCACGCTCGCGGGCGACCTGCCCACCCGCGGCCGCGCGGACGCGCATCTCCAGCTGGAGTCGTTCCCGCTCGCGGGCGTGTACGCGCTGCTGGAGCGCGACACGGCGGGCGTCGGCGGCGCGATCACTGCCACGGCGGCTCTCTCCGGCACGCGCGCGGACCCCGTGTCCACCGGCACGTTCTCCCTCACCAACGGGTCGCTCGGGGAGTTCCGCGCGCCCTTCGTGGACGGCGCGTTCGAGTACCGGGCGCGCCGGCTCGACGCCGGGCTCAACCTCTGGCGATCGGGACAGCAGATCCTGACCGTGCAGGCGCACCTGCCGCTGGACCTGTCGCTCGTCCCGGTGGAGCGGCGCCAGCTCCCCGACACGCTCTCGGTGCGGGCCACCGCCGACAGCGTGGATCTGTCCGTGCTCGAGGCGCTCACCCCCGCCCTGCGGCAAGTGCAGGGCGTGTTCTCGACCGACCTCGGCATCGCCGGGACGTGGGACACGCCGCGGCTGCGCGGGAGGCTCGACATCGCGGGCGCCGCCACCATCCCGGCGTTGAACGTGCGCTACGAGGAGGTGAACGGTCGCCTCGCGCTGTCGGGGGACTCGATTACGATCCAGACCCTGTCCGCCCGGAGCGACCGGGGGCGCGCCGACGTGTCCGGGGTCGTGCGACTGGAGCAGCTTACGCACCCGGTGCTCGACTTGCGGATCGCGGCCAACCAGTTCAAGGCACTCGACCTCAAGAACAACGTGACCATCACGCTGAGCGGCCAGATGACGCTGCGGGGACCGATCTTCGGGGCATCGCTCACGGGACGGGCCAACGTCACCTCGGGCGTGCTGTACTTCGCCGACCTGGTACAGAAGCGCATCGTGAACCTGGATGAGCTGGCCGACACTTCGCTGGCGGCGATCATCCAGCAGCAGCGCCTGGGCCCTGAGTTTCAGAGCGTTTTCCTGGACAGCCTCCGCATCGACGATCTGGAGCTCGAGATGGGCAGCGACGTGTGGCTGCGCTCGAACGAGGCGAACATCCAGCTCACCGGGAGCGCGCACCTGACCAAGCAGCGCAATCTCTACCTGGTGAGCGGGACGCTGCAGGCGGCGCGCGGCACCTACCGGCTCAAGCTGGGCCCCGTCACTCGGGAATTCGTGGTGACGCAGGGAACAGTGAAGTATTTCGGGACGCCGGACCAGGATGCCGCGCTCGACATCGAGGCGCGCCACGTCGTCCATCCCGTCCCCACGCAGGCCCAGAAGAACCCGGACGACATCACGGTGCTGGCCCACATCAGTGGCACGCTGCTCGTGCCCAGGGTGACGCTCGCGGCGGACAAGCGCGACCTCTCCCAGACCGAGATCATCTCCTACCTGCTGTTCGGCAAGAGCAGCGTCGACTTGGGCGAGCAGGGGGGGATCGCCGACCAGCGCGCCTTGCTCCAGAGCGCCCTGTCCGTCCTCTCGGGGGAGATCGAGCAGACGATCGTGTCGGGGGGCGTGCCCGTGGATTATGTGGAGATCCGCCCGGGCGGCGGCGGTCAGGGGGACCCGCTGTTGGGCTGGCAGTTCGCCGTGGGACGCCAGCTCGGGCCCAAGACGTTCGTGGTGCTGAACGCCGGGTTCTGCGAGGGACGGCAGGTAGGGGTGCGCAACACGCTGGGCCTGTCCATGCAGTTCCGGTTCAGCCCCGAGTGGCGCACCGAGGCGAGCTTCGAGCCGGTGCAGACGTGCGCCGACCCGGGCACCGAGTCGCAAGGGGGCACGGTCCCACGTCAGGTCGGTCTGGACCTGTTTTGGGAGAAGCGGTACTAGTGCTCGATCGTTGGAGGCGATATTGCGCGGACGGCCACCCTAAACGGGTGGGCTCGGCGTGGCGCAACCCTGAAGCGTGGTGTGCTTCAGCACAGTGTCGTGCCGAGCCCAGGCTTCAGCCTGGGACCAATCTTCCCCGGAGCACATCTTCCGTCGGTGCATGCGCTGAGGGGCGCTAGACGTGACGCGCGCCCTCCTCATCACCAACCCCGCCGCGGCGCGCACCGACGCGCGCGCGGTCACAGCGATCCGCGACACCTTGCGGCGTGGCGGCTGGTCGGTGGATGTGCTCGCCACAGCCCAAGCGGGCGATGCCCGCCGCTTCGCGCAGGAGGGGCGGACCCAGGGGTTCGATGTGCTCGTCTGCTACGGTGGCGACGGCACCGCGATGCAGATCGCGGCGGGCGCGGTCGGGAGCGGCATTCCGCTCGGGCTCGTGCCGGGAGGGACAGGGAACCTGCTCGCCGGCAACCTGCGGTTGCCGCGGAGTCCGGCGGCCGCGGCGCGGGCGATTCTCAAGGGCAAGCCGCTGCCGATCGACCTGGGCACCGTCGACCGCACGGACGGGACGCACTACTTCGCGGTGTGCTGCGGCACCGGCTTCGACGCCGCGCTGATGGCCGCGACGGGCTCGGATGAGAAGCGACGCTGGAAGATGGCGGCCTACATCGCGCGCGCGTTCGCCGCGTTGCCCTCTGTCACGAGCCCGCTGCACCGGGTGACCGTGGACGGCGCGGCCCGCGAGCTCCCAGCCGCCATGGTGCTGGTCGCGAACTGCGGCGAACTGGTCCCGCCGTTTCTGCGGCTGCGCGATGATGTCGCACCGGACGACGGGTGGCTGGACGTGCTGGCGCTCCGGGCGGAGGGGACGATCGAGAGCCTCGCGGCGTTCTTCGAGCTGGTGCGCCGGCCGCGCAACGGGATGCGGCGTCTGTGGTTCGGCCGCGGTCGAGTGGTGCGCGTGGAGGTGCTCGACGGCCCGGCGCGGTCGATGCAGCTCGACGGCGAGCCCTGGGGCGACACGCCGTTCGAGGCGCGCGTGCTCCCGGGCGCCCTCTCGGTGATCGTGGACCGCCGTGGCTGAGACCCTGCTGCTGGTCGATGACGACGCCGACGTGGTGCGCGCCGTGGGCGACTACTTCGAGCGCCTCGGCTATGAGGTGGCGCGCGAGGACACCGGGGAAGGGGGCGTAGCGACGTTCCAGCGGCTGCGGCCCGACGTGGTGATCCTCGACCTGCACCTCCCCGACGTCGGCGGCCTCGAGGTGCTCGAGCGGCTGCGCCCGCAGGGAGCGGCGGTCATTCTGCTCACGGGCCAGGGCGATATCGAGACCGCGGTCCGCGCCATGCAGCTGGGCGCCGAGCACTTCCTCACAAAGCCGGTGGACATGACTCATCTGGCCGCGGCCACGGCCCGGGTCGCGGAGAAAGTGCGCCTGTCGCGCCAGAACGCGTTGCTGCGCGCGCGCGACCACGAGGGTGAGGGGCTCGACTCGCTCGGCGTCTCGCCGGCGATGCGCGAGCTGGCGCGCCAGATCGAATTGCTCGCAGCGAGCGATCGCTCGACCGTCCTGCTCGCCGGTGAGAGCGGCACGGGGAAGGGATGGGCGGCGCGGGTGGTGCACCACCTGAGCCCCCGGGCGAGCGGCCCGTTCGTCGAGGTGAATTGCGGCCTGTCCGCCACGTTCCTCGATTCCGAGCTGTTCGGACACGAGAAGGGCGCCTATACCGACGCGAAGGAGCGCAAGCAGGGGCTGTTCGAGCTGGCCGACGGCGGCACCATCTTTCTCGACGAGATCGGCGAGCTGGCGCCCGAGCTTCAGCCCAAGCTACTCAAGGTGCTCGACTCGAAGACGTTCCGGCGATTGGGGGGCACGCGCGAGATGACGGTGAACGTGCGGCTCATCACTGCGACCAACCGCGATCTGGTGGGCGACGTGCAAGCGGGACGGTTTCGCGAGGACCTGTACTACCGTCTGAGCGTGATGCCGTTGCGCCTCCCGCCAGTGCGCGAGCGCTCGCGCGAGGATCGGCTTGCCCTGCTCACCCGAATCTTGCAGGACCTCGGGCCCCAGATGCCCGGGTGTCCGAGCGCCTGCAGCGCGGAGGCGCTCGATCGCCTGCTGTCGGCGCCCTGGCCGGGCAACGTGCGCGAGATGCGGAACGTGCTCGAGCGCGGCATGATCCTGGCGCGTGGGGCGCCGCACATCGGGGTCGAGCACCTGCCGGTGGACCTGCGCAGGGGCGGGGGCGGGGGCGACCGACGTCACACCGCGCTGACGCTGGCCGAGGTGGAGCGCCAGCAAATCGAGCGCGCCCTGAAGTTTCACGGTGGCAACCGCACTCGCGCGGCGCAGGAGCTCGGCATTTCGCGGGCGACGCTGATCAATAAGATTAAGGCGTACGCACTCGACCTCTGAGGCGCCTATGGTAGACAAGCCGAAGCTGAAGGAGCACGATGCGATGGTGTGCCGCTACTGCGGCAACGAAGAACGCGCCTCGGAGGGCTACCCCTGCGCGGACTGCGGGACGTTCATCTGCCTGATTTGCTCATTTCGCGGGGTCACGCGCTGCAAGGCGTGTGAGGAGAAGGCGAAGGCAGCGAAACAGGCCTAAGCCCGTGCCCGTTCCGCGAGGACCATGAGGCTCCACCCGAGCCGATTGAACGGGAACAGGCCGCCGAGCGCGAGGTCGAGCTTGTGGAGACTGGACCGCTCGATCTTGCGTCGGAGCAGAACCAACCAGGAGAGAATGTTGTACGGCACGATGAACGTTCCCCACCAGCGCGTTGGTCGGTAGCCCGCCTGGGCGAGTCGACGTCGGAGCGACCCGGGCCGGTAGAACCGCACGTGGGTGGGATCCCAACCGCACCAGTGTTCCTCGCGCAGCCACTTCCTGTGGTAGGTGCCCTCCAGCAAATAGTTGAGCGACAGGCTGTTCTGAGTACTGATGAACAGCCGGTCGCCGGGGTCCTGACAGCGAGCAACTGCCCGGAGCACGGCGCCGTCGTCTGGCAGGTGTTCGATCACGTCCATCAAGACCACGAGATCGTACCGACGCCCGGCAACGCTGGACGTCACGGACTCGGCACGGACGGTCTCCAGACGTTCGGAGACGCCACGCCGCCGTGCCAGCAGGCGCGCGATCCCGAGCGAGTTGGGCTCGGGGTCCAACAGCGTCACTTGTGCTCCCAGCTCCGCGCAGCGGACGGCAAGAATGCCCGCGCCGCCACCGTAGTCGAGGACTCTCTGGCCGCGCAGGTCCCGGCCGACGAGCCGGCCGAACACGTCGAACTTGGTCCGCTGATATACGTCCGTCGCCAACCGCAGGTGCGCGTCGACGGATTCCTCGGACACCGGCCACTGGGACCAGTGCCCTGCTGGATAGCGCTTGCGCTCGGTGGTGGCCGACATGTGAGGGAATGTTGCGGAGCGGCCGCAACCGATGTGCCGCGCCGGCGGCGCTACGACGGAGCCTACTGCCGCGTCGCCGCCACTCAGGACCTCGGTGGACGCTGCGCTGCGGATGTCGCTGTCCTGCCACAGCTGATCTTTAGCTAACCCCTAACCCCTAACCCCGCCTCTTCTCAACCTCCCGCGCCACATCCTCGGGCGAGGTACCCAGCTCCTGCGCGAGCTTCTGGATCGCGTCGCTCGCGCCCGCCCACCCCTGAGCTGCCGCGAGGGCGCTGAGCGCGACCTCTTCGGCGACCGTGGTGCGTTCCTCGAGGTCGCGCGTGCGCACGGCGACCTCGCGCGCCAGCCACTGCTCGAGCTGACGGCGGTCGATCTCGAGCTGCCGCAGCCGCAGTGCGCCCTGCAGCGACATCTCGAGCTCGTCCAAATCCACTGGCTTGATGAGGTAATCGTAGGCACCGAGCTTCATGCACTCGATCGCCGTGCGGGGCTCGTCGATCGCGGTGAGCATGATGATCGCGAGATCGGAGTCCAGGGCGAGCGCCTTGGGCACGAGCTCCACGCCTGTCATGTTCGGCATCCGGATGTCGGACAGCATCACCTCCGGCTGCTCCTTGGCCTCGCGATCGAGCGCCTCGGCTCCGCTCGCGGCCTGCAGCACGCGGTAGCCCAGGCGCGTCAGGAACCGGTCCAGCGCCTGGCGGATTCCGTCCTCGTCGTCCACCACCAGGACGGTGGTCGGAGCGGCCTGCGCGTCGGTCTTGGTCATGGCGCTAACGTATGTGCCCTCCACAACCCGAGCAAGCCAAGCTATCTTCGCGCTCCGATGAGCGACGCCGTCCCGTCAAATCTCGCCGCCGTGCCGGGCATCACCGTCGGGCATTGGACCGACCTCCGGACCGCGACCGGGTGCACCGTGGTTCTCGCGCCAGCGGGCGGAATGCGCGCCGCCTGCGCCGTGCGCGGTCGCGCCACCGGGACGCGCGAGATCGACGCCCTCGACCCCCGTCACCTCGTGGGACACATCGATGCCGTGCTGCTCACCGGCGGCTCGGCATACGGCCTGGGCGCCGCGGACGGGGTGATGCGCTGGCTGAAGGAGCGCGGCCGCGGGTTCCCCGTCGGGCCGGCGGGCGTGGTGCCGATCGTCCCGACGGCGGTCATCTTCGACTTCGACTTGGCGCCCGGATCGAAGGCGGACCGCTGGCCGACCGCCGAGGACGCCTACCGCGCCTGCGCCGCGGCCTCGACCGAGATCCCGGCAGGGTCGGTGGGCGCCGGCACCGGCGCCACGGTTGGTAAGGCGCTGGGCCCCGGCGGCGCGATGAAGGGCGGCGTCGGGACGTGGGCGACGCGCGCCGGCGACGTGGTGGTGGGCGCGCTGGTGGTGGTGAATGCCGTGGGGAACGTGCTGGACGGGAGCGGGCGGATCCTCGCCGGCGCCCGCGGGGCGGACGGCAAGCTCGTGGACGCCCTCGCCTACCTGGCCCAGGGCGGGGCGCCGTTCGGAGCCCTGAGCCGGTCGACCGGAGGGGCGGGAGCCGGCCGCAACACGACGCTGGCGGTGGTGGCGACAAATGCGCAGCTCGACCGGGTCGCGTTGCAGAGCCTCGCGCATGCAGCGGGCGACGCGCTCGCCCGCCGCATCGTGCCCTACGGCACAGCGTTCGACGGTGACGTCGTTTTCGCCGTGAGCACGGCCGCGGTGACAGCTGCGACACAGCTACAGGTGGAAGCGCTGGCGGCGCTCGCAGTACCGGAGGCCGTGGAGCGGGCGGTGCGCCTTGCGCGCGGGATGCGCGACATCCCGGGACTGGCGGACGTGAGCGCGTGAAAGTGGAGTGTGATTCCTTCGAGATGGTGCTGAAGCACAACGCCCTTCAGGGCAGTGCCTCGCCGAGCCCACTCTTCAGAGTGGGAACACGCGACGCGCGAACTTCGCATCAGACCTCTCGCCGATGACTGATCATCTCGAGCGCGATGTCTCAGATGTCGCCCACAAGTGGGTCCCCGATGCGCGGCTCGGGGTGTGCGACGTCGCGGTGCGGCCGGGCGCGCTCGCGGGTTGCACCACGAGCCGCGACGCGCTCGCCGCGCTGCGCCGGATCGCCGCCGCCGCGGGGCTCGCCGCCGACGTTCGTTTGCTCCCCGACTCCTCGGTGGGCGACGAGCACTCGGCGGCGGTGACGGCGGCCGTCGCGCCTCTGGTGCGCGAGCCACGCGTGAGCGCCGACCGCGTAAGCGAGGCGTTGCACGGCGAAATCCTGGCCGTGCTCGAGCGGCGGGACGATGCGTGGCTGCGCGTACGTGCTGCAGACGGCTACCACGCCTGGATCCACTCGGGCTACGTCACCCTCGGCACCGCAGCGTGGGCCGATGACTGGGCCGGGCGCGCGACCCTGCGCTCGCTCGGCGCCGAGCTGCGATGCGAGGGCGCCCGCTTCCGGCTCGCGCTCGGCGCGCGCGCCGCGCCGCTCCGGGGCGCTCAGGTGGAGACGGCGGACGGGCGCTGGTGGGACATCGCGGCCGGCGCGGTGCGGCCGGAGGCGGAGCTACGGGTCGAGGCCCGGCTCGTCGCGGCGCCAGAGTGGGCGCTCCGCTGGTTCTCCGGCGCACCGTATCTGTGGGGCGGGCGCACCGCGTGGGGTGTCGACTGCTCGGGCCTGGTGCAGGCGACGTACGCGGCGCGTGGCGTGGCGTTGCCGCGGGACAGCGACCTGCAGTCGACGACGGGCCAGGAAGTCCCCCTCTCGGCGACCGGCGGCGGATACGAGGCGGGCGACGTGCTGTGCTTCACCGACGGCCACCGCATCTCGCACGTCGCGCTGTGGTCGGGAGCCGGGCGCATCGTGCACTCGGCACTGTCGCGCGGGGGCGTCACGTCCGACGACCTGTTGGCCGATACACCGACGGCGAAGCGGTTGCGGGATTTCCTGGTGGCGGTGCGGCGCGTAGAGCGGTCCAGACAATGAGCGTGGGCCTCGGAGGGGCGCAGCATGCTGCGCCCCGACACCGGCCGCCTGTCCGCCGGACCGCCGGACCGCCTATTTTGGTGTCATGAAGCTCGTTCTCTTCGACATCGACGGCACCCTCCTGTGGACCGACGGCGCGGGGCGGCGGGCGATCCATCGCGCCCTGCTCGACGAAACCGGGACCGCGGGACCGATCGAGACCTATCGCTTCGATGGCAAGACCGATCCGCAGATCGTGCGCGAGCTGCTGGCGCTCGCCGGCCATCCGGGCGCCACGGACGACGCGCGCATCGCGGCCGTATGTCGCCGCTACGTCGAGCTGCTCTCGGTCGAACTGGCGAAGCCCGCCCGGGCCACGCGCCTCATGGTCGGGATCGCGGAGCTGCTCGCGGCCCTCGAGCCGCACGAGCGGGCGGGGCGGGCCTGCGTGGGCCTGTTGACCGGAAATCTCGCGCCCGGCGCGGCGCTCAAGCTCCAGTCGGCGGGGCTCGACCCCGCCCGCTTCCGAGTCGGAGCCTTCGGATCGGACTCGCACCGCCGCGCCGATCTTCCCGCGGTGGCGGCCCAGCGCGCGGCGGCGCTCACCGGGCGGACGTTCGCCGGTGAGGACGTGGTCATCGTGGGCGACACGCCGGAGGACGTCGCCTGCGGCCGCCCCATCGGGGCGCGCGCGCTGGCGGTGGCGACCGGCTTCTACGATGTCGCAGCCCTCCGAGCCGCGGGCGCTGCACGCGTGTTCGCGACGCTCGTGGACACGGACGCGGTGCTCGACGCCATTTTCGCCTGATGGGCTCGAGCGATTCCGCTCCATTGGACGAACTGGAAGTCAAGGCTCGGGTCGAGGACCCCGACTCCGTGCGTCGCGCCCTGGAGCGCGCGGGCGCCCGGCTCGAGTTCCGCGGGGCCATGCTGGACCGGCGCTTCGATCGGGACGGTGAGCTCGCCGCCCGCGACGAGGTGCTGCGGCTGCGGATTTTTCAGGCGGCCGACGGCGCGGCCGCGTTCGGCGTGTTGGGCTGGAAAGGGCCGCACTCGCAGCGCGGGGCGTACCGCCACCGCGCCGAAGCCGAAACCCGCCTCACCGACCCGCATGCCGCCGTCGCGATCCTCGAGCGCGCGGGGTTTGAGGTCACGCTGCGGATCGATCGCACGGTGGAAGTCTATCGGTTGGGTGAAGCGGTGCTGCGGCTCGAGTGGTACCCTGCGATGGACGTGCTGATGGAGGTGGAAGGCGAGCCCGCCGCCATCGAGGGCGCCATCCCGGCGACGGGGCTGCCGCGGGAGAGCTTCCTCCCGGAGTCGCTGCCGGACTTCGTAGGGCGGTACGAGGCCCGCACCGGGCGCAGCGCCCGCCTCACCGAGCGCCGCACGTGAGCTCCGTCAAGATCCCGATGCCGCTGCGCGTGCCCGAGCTCGCCCCCTCGCTCGGGCGCGTGCTCGTGCCACGGCGCGTTGCGGAGCCGTGGGTGCCGATCGACGACATCCGGGAAGCGCTCGCGACGCGAGTGCTCGAGCTCGGGGGGGAGGCGCGGGCGGCGGCGGAGCGCGAGGACCGCGAGCGGGTGCTGGAGACGGTGAGCCGCCGGGCGTGGCTCGCCGCGTGGGAGCAAGCGGTGCGGCGCGTGGCGGACCGAGTGACGCACACGCTGGACGCCCGGATCGAGCGGGCCGCGCGTCGGGTGCGGATGCCCGGCCGCCGCTGGCGCCGCTGGCTGCTCTCCACATCCGAGAAGCGTGCGATCGCGGCGCGCCTCACGACGGGCGGGGAGCCCTTCGTCGCTGCACTCGACGCGCTCGACGCCGTCGCCGCCCGGGTGCGGGACGCGACCGTGCTGGACAAAGGGGCGCACGGCGAATGGCAGGAAGCGCTGCGCAGCGCCGCGCGCCGGCTCGAGGCGGCATGGCTCGCCCTCGAGTCGGTGGCGGCCGAGGAGGAACGGCGCTGGAGCCCGGAGCTCGAGACGCTGGAGTGCTGGCGGCCGTCGCTCTGGCCGGTACTCATCCTCTGGACGCCGCTCGCCGCGGTGCTGGTGTGGCTGGGGCTCGTGCTCGGTGGCTACGTTCCCGCTCCGGTATGGCTGGCCACGCGGCTGGGGTTCTAGGAGGTCGCGAAGCGACGCGTGAACTCCGCCGAATGATGCGGCTCTGGCCGTGAGTGCGATCGGCGTGGGCGTGGATCTCGTGGAGGTCGCGCGGGTGAGCGCGATTCTGAAGGACAAGGGGACACGCGTGCTCGAGCGGCTCCTCACGCCCGCCGAGCGGGCGTACTGCGAGAGCCGCCCCGATGTCGCCACCCACGTCGCCGTGCGGCTTGCTGCGAAGGAGGCCGTCTACAAGGCGCTCCAGGGGAGCGAGGCGGCGCGCGGCATCGGGTGGCGGGACATCGAGGTCACGCGGGCGCCCGATGGGCGGCCGGACGTGAGTCTCAGCGGTATCGCCACCAACCGGGCCCAAGAGTTGGGCGTGACGCGTGTGCTGCTCTCGCTCTCCCACACGCACTTAGCGGCCATCGCGATCGCGGTGCTGGAGCGCGACTAGGTGCGCATCCTTGAATTCCCGACAGACGCACTCTAGTATTTGAGGCCCCTCATTGCGAATCATTCTCATCTTCCGTAAGCTGTTTGTCAGCTTGCTGTTGAGTGCGTGCGCCGTGACCCGAGCCGCAGGGCAGGCGAACGACTCGCTCGCCGTGGCGCGGCGCATCGTCGCCGCCACGGCGCTGGCGGCCAAAGAATACGCCGCTGGCGTGGTGCCCCGGGGGGGCCGCGTCACGGCCGCCGCCGAGGTGGACGAAGCGCGCCAGTTCCTCGAGCAGGCGCGCCTCGACGCGCCCGCGCTGCCCGCCCGGGTCCGCGCCGTCGCCGACACGGAGCTCGCCCTCCTGCGGGCGATGGTGCAGCGTGCCGCGCCGCCCGATTCGGTCGCCGCCCGGGCGAACGCGCTGGTGGCGCGCATCGCGGCCGCCACGGGCGGTGCGCTCGACCCGTTCCCGACCCGACCGCCGTCGCTCGCGCGTGGGGCGGCCATCTACAGTGAGCAGTGCCTCCAGTGTCACGGCCCCACCGGCCGCGGCGACGGCCCCAAGGCGAAGCAGCTCGAGGGGCCGGCGCCCGCGAGTCTCGCGGACGCGCAGCTGATGCGCAACGCGTCGCCGGTCGACGTCTACCGCAAGGTCACGATCGGGGTCGCGGGCACCGCCATGCCGCAGTTCGAGGAGACGCTGTCGCCCGAGGACCGCTGGGCCGTGGCGACCTACATCGCGACGCTCCGCACGGCGCACGGCGACGAGCGCGAGGGGGAGGGCTTGTATGCCGTGTCCTGCGCCGCGTGCCATGGTGCCGTTGGCGGGGGCGACGGGCCGCTCGCCGCGTCGCTCTCGGTGCAACCGCCAGCGCTGCGCGACCTCGCGATCCAGGGGCGCTTCACCGACGACGACCTCGCGGACCTCATGCTACGCGGTCGTCCTGGTACGCCGATGCCGGGGTTCGCCCGGATGCTCGACCGGCAGAGCGCGGCGAAGGTCGTGGCCTTCCTGCGCGTGCTCCCGACGGCCGAGCGGCAACGGTACGTGGCGTCACCCGCAGCGGCGACCTTCTCGACGGTGCGGCGCCAGGTCGATTCCGCGGTGGCGCTCAGGTCGAGCCAGCTGGCGTTCGACGCCTACCTCACTTTCGAGCAGGTGGAGACGGAGGTACGCGCCCGGAATCCGGCCCTCGCCGGCGAGCTCGAGGACGCGTTCGCCGCCCTGCGGGCCCGCGCCGCCGCCCGGGCGGGACCCGAGGAGCTGGATGCGATCCACGCGCGCCTGCTCTCCGGGCTTGAGCGCGCGGAGCGCCTGGTCGCGGACCGGGGCTCCGCGGCCAACCTGTTCATGGAGTCGTTCGTGCTGCTGCTGCGCGAAGGGTTCGAGGCGATCCTCATCGTCGCGGCCCTGATGACGTTCCTCGCGAAGGCGGGAGCGGTGGCGCGGCGCCGCCACGTCGCGCAGGGCGCCTGGGCGGCCGTCGGGGCCAGCGCGGTCACGGCCGTGGTGATCGAGGTCCTCTTCCAGATCACGCCGGGTCAACGGGAGGTGCTCGAGGGCGTCACCATGCTCCTCGCGACGGCGGTGCTGTTCTACGTGAGCTACTGGCTGGTCTCGAAGATCGAAGCGGCCAAGTGGAACGCGTTCGTGAAGAGCCGTATGGAAGGAGCGCTTTCGGCGGGATCGGGGTGGGCGCTCGCGTCCGTGGCGTTTCTGGCGGTCTACCGCGAGGGCTTCGAGACGATCTTGTTCTACAAGGCGCTGCTCACGTCGGCTGGCTCAGGTGCGGGTGGGGGGGGTGGGGCGACCGCCGTGGTGGGCGGGCTGCTGCTCGGGGGCGCGGCGCTCGTGCTCGTCTACGTCGGCGTCAATCGCTTCGGGCTGAAGGTTCCCCTCAGGCCGTTCTTCACGATCACCAGTGCGATGCTCTACTATATGGCGTTCGTGTTCGCGGGGAAGGGAATCGCCGACTTGCAGGAGGCGGGGATCGTGAAGACGACGGTCCTGGAATGGGCTCCACGGATTCCGGTCTTCGGGATCTATCCCACGCTGCAGTCGCTGTCGCTGCAGTTCCTGCTCATCGTGCTGCTGCTGGTCGCGATCGTGTGGCTGCAGCGACACCGGCTCGTGGGCGACGAGGAGCGTAGAAGGCCGTCGTTCCCCTGACGGCTCACTGCACCACACCCGCGTCGTATACCGCCTTCCCTCCCACCAGCGTCAGCACACTCTCGGTCTTCGGCAGCTCGCCCAACGGCACCGTGAAGATGTCCTGCGACAAGACGGCGAGATCGGCCAGCATCCCCGGCGCGAGGGTGCCCGTTTCGCGCTCGGCGAGCTCCGCGTAGGCCGAGCCGCGCGTGTAGGCGAGCACCGCTTGCTCGCGGCTGAGCGCCTCCGCGGGGTTCACAGGGTGCGTTACGGCGAACATGATGTTGAGGTAGGGATTCATGGGACCGTCGGATCCGAGCGCGATGGGGAGTCCGGCGGCCAGGAGCGAGCGCAGCGGCTGCGCCGCGGCCGCCACGTCGGTCGCGAGGCGTCGATGCATGAGCTCGGCGATGGAGAAGTGCACGGGATTCTGCACGACGACGACTCCGAGCCGGCGCGCGAGGGGGAGTAGGTCGGGGGCGAGGAAGTCGCCGTGCTCGATCCGCGGTCGCAGGGCGCGCCACGTCGATTCGGGTGCGGCGGCCGCCAGCGAGCGGAGCAGCATGGCGATCGCGCTGTCGCCCACGGCGTGGACCATCAACTGGTCGCGCGATACGAGCGCCTCGCGGATGATCGTCTGCAGCGTCTCGGGCGGGAAGTCGAGCTCGCCGCGCCACCCCTGCCGATCGGCGTATGGCCGGCGCATCGCCGCGCCCCGCTCGACCGGCGTCCCATCGAGGATGTACTTGGTTCCCGAGACGTCGAGCCTCCCGCCGTGGTCTGCGGCGGTGGTACGCGTGTCGGCGAGGTCGCGGCCCTCGGGCCGGGTCATCGGGAAGCGGATCACGCGCCAGCGGATCGGCACGTCGGCGGCGCGCAGCAGCGCCACGGCCCGCGCCGTGGTGAGCGCGGTGTTCATGTCCTGCACCGTAGTGATGCCGAAGCGCGCCGCCGCCTCCGCGTACCGTCGCAAGTCGGCGCGGCTGGCGCTGTCAGGGACGCTGCTCACGAGTCGGCGCCGCGCGCTCCACCACGCGTACTCGGTCATCCGGCCGTCCAGCACTCCGCCTCCCCCTCCCCCTCCCGCTCCCCCTCCCGATCCCGGCGCCCGCCCGTAGTGGCCGCCCAGCGGATCGGGTGTGTCATGACCGATCCCTAGGGCGCCGAGCGTCGCGCTATTGAGGATCGCCGCATGACCCGACCAGCTCTCGAGCACCACGGGGTCATCGGGCACGATGCTGTCCAGCAGGAAGCGGTTGGCGCGTGGGTCGTCGAGCACACGGTCGCCGACCGTCGCGAAAAGCCAGGTGCCACGCGGGCGGAGGCGGGCGGCTGCGGCGAGCGAGCGCGCGACCTCGAGCAGGCTGCCGTCCCCCGTCGTCGCCGCCAGCTTGGTGCCCCGCAGCTCCGGGCCGGGATGGGCGTGAGCGTCGTTGAGACCGGGGATGACGGTGCGACCGCCGACATCGCGCATCCGGGTGCGCGGGCCCGCGAGGCGGCGCAGCGAGTCCGTCGTGCCGACGGCGACGATGCGCGTGCCCCTGATCGCGAGCGCCTCGGCCCAGGGTCGCCCCGCGTCCGCCGTGAAGATCCGGCCGTCGGTGAGTATCAGGTCCGGCGGTCCCCCGCCCCCCCGCGCGCAGCCGGCGAGCGCCAGCGCCGTGAGAGCGACCGCCGGCAGCCGGCGCATCAGGTGGGCTGCAGCTTGAGAGCCGGCGGGGTCGCCAGGACGGCGGCGTCGGGCTGGCGCAGCCGCTGCACCACGTAGATGCCGACCACCACCAGCAGCACGCTCGTGGCTTGGGCCAGGGTGAAGGGGCCGAGCAGGCGGTCGTCTTTCGCGCGCACGAACTCGACCAGGAACCGCTCCGTGCCCGCGAGCACGAGGTAAACGCCGAAGCGCCAGCCGGTGGCGTGGCTGTGGTCCCGCAGCCGCCACAGCAGCCAGAAGGCGAGCATCATGAGCGCGGTCTCGTACAGCTGTGTGGGATGCACGGCGACCAGGTCGGTCGGGTTCGTCCCGGGCGGAAAGGTTACGTGCAGCTGTTGCTGCAGGTCGGCGACCCGCGTGGGCGGCAGCCCATCCGGGAATTTCATCGCCCAGGGGAGGGTCGACGGAATGCCGTAGTCGTCGTTCACCAGGAAGCACCCCACGCGCCCGAGCGCGTACCCCAGCGCCAGAGGGGCAGCAGTGAGCTCCATGGTCCAGCGGGCGGGGATGCCCTTGCGCCAGCCGTTGAGCAGCACGCCGGCCACGCCGCCCAAGAACCCGCCGTACCACACGAACCCCCCGCGGCGGAACAGCGCATCCCACTCGCCTGTGAGCAGCACGTACCAGACCTTGGCGCCGATGATGCCGCCGACGACGGCCGCGAACACGATGTCCGCGGCGTAGTCCTCGTTCATCCGCCGCTGCCGCAAGTCGAGCTGGATCGCCCAGCCCGCCATGAGGAACGCGACCATCATCATGAGCCCGTACCCCGTGATGGTGAGGGGGCCCAGCAGGAACTTGAACGGGTAGATAGTCATTGCGGATTGCGGATTGTGGATTGCGGAATGACGACGGGTTCTAATCCCGGCAGCGGTAGATCCGCGCGGGCGTCGAGGGTCCAATCGCTGCGCTCGCCCAGGCCGAGCCGGTGCCAGCCGGCGCGCGCGATCATCGCGGCGTTGTCGGCGTTGAGGCGTGGGCTCGCCACGGCGACGCGCGCGAGTCCCGCGAGCCGCTCGGCGGCGCGGCCTGCGAGGGCACGGCTGCAGGCGACGCCGCCGCCCAGTACCGCGGTGCGGCGGCCGGTGGCGCGCACCGCGCGCTCCAGCTTGGTGACCAGCACGTCGAGCACGGCGTCTTGAAACCCGCGCGCCACATGCGGCCGGTCGCGCTCGGGATCAGCGCTCGCGCGCACGGCGTGCAGTACGGCCGTCTTGAGTCCTGAGAACGAGAACTCGAACCCCTCGTCCAGCATCGGGCGGGGAAAGGTAAAGCGCGCCGGGTCGCCGCTCTGGGCGAGGCGCTCGATGGCCGGCCCGCCGGGATAGCCGAGCCCGAGGAGCGTGGCGACCTTGTCGAAGGCTTCGCCTGCAGCGTCGTCGCGGGTCGCCCCGAGCAAGCGATACCTCCCCCAGGCGGGCACGTCGAGCAGCAGGGTGTGGCCACCCGAGACCAGCAGCGCGACGAACGGAGGCGCGAGCTCGGGATCCTCGACGGCCGGCGCGAACAGGTGCCCCTCCATGTGATGCACGCCGACCAAGGCGCGATCGCCGGCGTAGGCGAGTGCCTTGGCGTACACCACGCCCACGAGCAGCGCGCCCACCAGCCCCGGTCCCTGGGTGACCGCCACGGCGTCCACGGCACCCCAGCCCACGCCCGCCTCGACGAGAGCGCGCTCTACGACCGCGGGGAGGGCTGCGAGGTGCGCCCGGCTCGCGAGCTCGGGGACGACGCCGCCGAACACTTTGTGCACGTCCTGCGACAGGATGACGAGGCTCGCGAGCTCCGGCGCGCGCCCCCCTCCCACGAGTACAGCCGCCGACGTCTCGTCGCAGGAGGTCTCGATCCCCAGCACGACGTCAGCCACGGCCCGCCTTGCGCTTGAGGGCGACGGAGTCGGGCACCACACGCGCCCGGATCCCGGGCGGCGCCGTCACGGTGAGGCGGGCGTAGCCGCCGGGCCCCGCCTTGCCGACCAGGTGCGCCGTCACGCGCACGCTGTCCTTGGTGAGGGTGTTGACCTTCGACTCCGGGCCGCGCACGGTCACGCTCACCCGCTCGGGAGCGAGCAGGAACCCCGCGAACCCGGACGCGGCGGTCGTGATGGGCACCGCGTCGATCGAGCGCTCGATGATCGCCGCCACTTCGCCCGCGACGCGCACCTCCTTCGGTGCGACGCGTACGACGCCGAGCGGCGACGTGTCGAGCGGGACCGTCCGGAAGAACGGGCCGTTGACACTGGAAATGACGGTGGGCAGGGTGGTGATCGAGTCGATGGCGGCGAGGCTCTTCTCAGGCCCCACGAGGCGCGCCACGCTCGGCACGATGGAGAGGCCCCGCAGCACGTACCCCGATTCCGCTTCGACGCGCACCAGGGGCACGATCTTCACGTCCTTCTTCCCGACCGAGTCGAGCAGCACGTCGAGGTCGCGCGGCGCGATGTCCGCCACCTGCACGTCCGTCCCCTTCGGGAGGTTCACGTCGGACGGCTGCAGGTGGATGCTCCACACCGACCCGGAGAACGTATCGGGGATCGTCTTACGAATCATGCGCGGGAACGAGCGCAACTTCAGGATCTCGCTGCCCTTTCCGCTGACGGTGACCGTCACGCCGACGGGCTGCTCCCGCACCGAGCGCCCCGGCGGCACGGTGACGGCGAGCCGGAGGGCGAAGCGTTGGGACAGCGGCTGCTGCGCGGCCACGGCAACGTACAGCATGACCGCGAAGAAAATGGCGGCGAGCTTGATCGGCCAGTTGCGGGCGAAGAGCTGCCCGATGTTAACGCGCATCGATGAGCTTTCGGATGAGGACCTCGTTCACCGGCCCGTCCCATTCCGCCGCGCCGATCACCTTCTTGATGATGATGCCATCCCGGTCGATGACGAAGCTCTCAGGGACGCCGGTGGTCTGATAAATCCGCTGGATGGCGCCCTGCTTGTCCTGGAGGATGTCGAAGCCGAGCCCCAGCTCGCGCGCGAACCGCAGCACCATGCTCGAGTCGCCATCGTCGATGCTCACGGCGACGACCTCGAAATCCTGACCCGCGAGTTTCTGGTGGAGCCGCTCCAACGACGGCATCTCGACGCGGCAGGGCGGGCACCACGTGGCCCAGACGTTGAGCAGGATGACCCTCCCGCGGTAGGCGGCGAGCGACGCGGGCTGAGCGGTGCGCAGGTTCACGGCGCGGAACTCAGGCGCCCGCGATCCCACGCCGACGAGGTCGATCTGGGGCCAGATCTTCACCGCCAGCGCCACCCCGAAGACCAGCGCCGTCCCGGCCCCGATCCCGATCGTCCACTGCCGCATCTGCGTCATACGGTCACCAGACAGCGACGCCGCAGCTCCTGGACCTCGCGGCCGGGGTCAGCGCCGGTGAACACCGAGTTGCCCGCCACGAAGGTATCGGCCCCGGCTGCGTGCGCCGACGCGATCGTCTGCGGCGTGATCCCGCCGTCCACCTCGAGAAACGCCCGCGAGCCGCGCGCCGTGAGCAGCTCGCGCGCCCGCCGGATCTTTTCATTTGAGGAGGGCAGGTATCCCTGACCGCCGAACCCGGGGTTCACCGTCATGACGAGCAGCAGGTCCAGATCCGCGACGACTTCGTCCGCGAGCGCCAGCGGCGTGCCCGGATTGAGCGCCAACCCGGCGAGCATCCCGCGGTTGCGCACGTGGGCGAGCTGACGCTGCACGTGAATCGTCGCCTCGGGATGGAGCGTAAACACCGACGCGCCGGCCGCGGCGAACGCCTCGATGTACCGCTCCGGCTCGACCACCATCAGATGCACGTCGATCGGCCGGTCGGTGAGCTTACGCAGCGCCTCGATCATGTTGGCGCCAAAGGTGAGGTTGGGCACGAACCGGCCGTCCATCACGTCCACATGCAGCCAGTCGGCGCCGCCGTCCAAGGCCTGACCCACCTGGTCGGCGAGCCTGGTCAAGTCGGCCGCGAGCACGCTCGGCGCGATGCGAATGCCGTTGGTCATTGCGGACTCCGGGCCACGACGATGTCCACCACCGTGCCGGCGGCGGCGAGCGTCCCCGCCGCCGGCCGCTGCGCCACGACGGTGCCGGGGTTCGCGTCGGCGGTACGGCGCCGCGTCACCGTCCCGAGCGTCAAGCCCTCGAGCTCGAGCCGGGTGCGCGCGTCCGCCTGCGACATGCCGAGCAGGTCCGGTACGGGGATCGTCGGTGCCCCGCGGCTCACCACGACGGTCACGGGCGCGCCCGGTGCCAGCACGGTCGTCGCCGGCGGGCGGGTCAGCATCGCGACCCCGCGGGGTGTCGCGGCCTGCACCGACTCGACTTGGGCTACGGTCAAGCCGGCGGCCGCCACGAGGCGCTGGGCCAGGGCGCCGTCGAGTCCCGCCACGTCCGGTACCGGAATTTTTGGCGGCCCGTCGCTGGCCACCAGGGTCACTCGCAGCCCCGCCGGTGCCGAGATCCCGGGCGGTGGATCCTGCCAGATGACCGTCCCCTGCGGCGCGGTTGGGTGCGGCTCCGACCCGCCGTCTTGGACCTGCAGCCCCGCCTTCCGCAGCTCGGCCGACGCCTCCTGGAGCGACAGACCGAGCACCCGCGGAACGACCTGGTGCCCGTGCAGAATAGGCGCCGGAAAGATGACTAAGTAGGCCGTCAGGTACCCGGCGACGAGGGCCGAGACGAGGGCGCTGCCCCACAGCTTGGCGCCGCGAGCGTCGAGCCCGGGCACATGCCACTCGCGGATCGGGGGGAGATGGCGGCGGAAGCGCATCAGCGCACCCGCCGCAGGCGTGCCGCGTAGGCACCGTCCATCCCGTGCCGCTGCGGCAGCGACTGGAAGTCGCCCTCTCCCGTCAGCAGCTCAGCGGGCACGGTGCCCGCCAGCGCGTCGCGCCGGAACTCGGGGTGTCGCTCCAGGAAAGCGCTCACGACGTCGCTATTCTCCTCCGGCTCGAGCGAGCAGGTCGCGTATACCAGCAGGCCGCCCGGCTGCACCAGGCGCGCCGCCGCCTCGAGCAGTGCCCGCTGGCGCGTCGTCGCGCGCGCGATCGCACGCTCGGCGATGCGCCAGCGCGCGTCGGGATGGCGCGCCATGGTTCCCGTAGCCGTGCACGGGGCGTCGACCAGCACGGCGGCCAGCGCCCCCGCCGCGAACGGCGCCGACAGAAGATCGGCGACGGTGAGCCGAATTGCCACTCCGGCGCGCCGCGCCGTCTGAGCCAGACGCCCCATCCGGTCGCGCCGCGCATCGCCCGCGACGACCCGCGCCCCGAGGCGCTCGAGCATGACGGCCTTCCCGCCTGGAGCTGCGCAGGCGTCGTAGACGAGCCCTCCGGGCGGAATCGCGGCGTACCCGCAAACGAGCGCCTGGGCGGGATCTTGCACGATGAAGGCACCCTGCTCAAAGCCCGGTAACTGCCGGGGAAGAGGGAAGGGGGAAGGGGGCATTCCAGACAGAAGCTGGATCCCCGCCCCGCACGGTGCCTCTTTTACCCCGATTCCTGTCTGGTGGAGCGTGCGGAGCAAGGTGCTGTGGTCCCAGCGCGCCGGCTGCACGGTGAGCGGCGGTTTCGTATCGTTCCAGGAGACCAGTCGTTGCGTCTCCGATTCCCCGAATCGCTTCCGCCACCGCGCGACCAACCAGGCAGGGTGCGTCTCGACCACATCTCGCATCCCGCGTCCCGCCGCGCGACTCAGGCTCCGCAGCAGGTGGTTCACGTAACGGGCGGCGCCCTCGCCGGCGATCTCCCGCGCCAGCTCCACGCTCGTCGACACCGCCGCATACGCGGGCACGCGAGCGAGCGCGCGCAGCTGATAGGCGCCGAGTCGCAGGACGTCGTGGACCCGAGGATCGGCGGTCGCGAGCGCGAGCACCTGGTCGAGATCGGCCTGGCTACGCAGCACGCCTGCGGCGAGTTGGTAGGCGAGGCGCCTGTCCCGTTCGGCGAGCCCGGGGAGATGCCGGTCGCGCGTCGCCGCGAAGGTAGCGCCGGAGCGTACCGCCTGAAGCATCCGCAGCGCCGCGCGCCGGGCGGCGGTGGCGTCCTTAATCCAGCATCCCTTCGAGCGGCGAGGAGGGCACTGCCACCTCGCGCCGCGCCATGCGTCCGGCGAGGTACGCGGTTCGGCCCGCCTCGACCGCCAGGCGCATCGCGTGCGCCATCGCAACCGGATCCCGTGCGGCGGCAAGGGCGGTGTTCATCAGGATGCCGTCCACGCCTTGCTCCATGGTGAGGCAGGCGTCCGAGGCCGTCCCGACGCCGGCGTCGACGACCACGGGCACCTGCAGCCGCCGCTTGATAGTGCGCACGCTGTACGGATTGAGGAGCCCGAGCCCGCTCCCGATCGGCGACGCCAGCGGCATCACGGCGGCGCAGCCCGCGTCCTCGAGCCGCAGCGCCGCCACCAGGTCCTCGTTCGTGTAGGCGAGGACTTTGAAGCCTTCGCGGACCAGGATGCTCGCGGCTTCGAGCAGCCCTTGCACGTCGGGGAGCAGCGTCTCCTGGTCCCCGATCACCTCGAGCTTGACGAACTCATTGAACCCTGCCTCACGGGCGAGCCGGGCGTAGCGCACGGCGTCTTGCGCCGTGGCGCAGCCCGCCGTGTTGGCGAGCAGGAAGTACCGCTTGGGGTCCAGGTGGTACAGGACGCCAGCCCGCTTGGTGCGGTCCAGGTCGACGCGCCGCACGGCGACGGTGACGATCTCCGCCCCCGACGCCTCGACGGCGCGGACCATCGTTTCGTTGTCCTGATACTTGCCGGTCCCCACCATGAGGCGCGAGTGGAACGTGCGCCCGCCGATGGTGAACGGCGTGTCGCGGAGTGTCTCCACGGCGGTTGCCATCGGCTCACCCCCCTCCTACGAAATGCACCAGCTCGACCGCGTCCCCCGGAGCTACTCGGACGTCGCTCAGCGCGGGCCGGCGGACGATGGTGCGGTTGTGCTCCACCACGACGGCGCGCGGGTCGAGCTCGAGCGAAGCGAGCAGCTGGAGCAGCGTCACGCCCCGCGTCACCGCGCGGCGCTCCCCGTTCAGCGTGATGTCGATCGTGTCGGTCATTGCGTCAGCTCCTGCGCCATCTTCCGGGCCGTCGCGGCCGGATCGGCGGCTTCCCACAAGGCGCGGATCGCCGCCACGCCGTACACACCGGCGGCCCGCAGCTCAGGCACCCGCTGCGGCGTCACGCCGCCGATCGCGATCACCGGAAGCCCGAGCCCGACGATCGCCGCCAGCGGGCTCGGCCCCAACGGATCGTGCGCGGGGTGGGTAGCCGTGCCGAAAACGGGTCCGACTAGAAGATAGTCGGCCCCGGCCGCCTGTGCGGCGCTCGCCTCCCGCAAATCGTGGACAGACTTGCCGATCCACCAGGTGGGGTTGAGACGGCGCGCGTGCTCGGGGTCGAGACTGCCACCGGCGAGCTGGACGCCGCCGGCGCCCGCGGCGAGCGCGACGTCGAGGCGGTCGTTGACGAATAGACGGATAGACGGATAGACGGATAGACGGACAGCGAGCTCGTAGTGCTCCAGGCCCGAGAGGCCGCGGCCGCGCGCATGCAACGCCAGCTCCGCCCCGCCTCCCGCGGCGAGCTCCCGCGCGACGCTGTCCACGTCCGCGCGGCGGGCGATCCGCTCGTCGCTGATCGCGTGCAGCCGGGGAAGCGGCCCCGCGTGCGTCACGCGAAGCGCTGGCCGGCCGTGACGCCGCGGCCGCGCACCCAGTCCGCGACGGGCATGCGCGCCTTGCCCGCGGGCTGGACCTCTGCCACCGCCACGGCGCCGCTCCCGGTCGCGATCAGCAGCCGGCCGTCCGCCGCCAGCACTTCCCCGGGCGGGCCCCGCCGGTCGGACACCTGCACATCGAACAACTTCAGCTCGCGCTCCGCGAGCTCGGTCCAGGCGCCGGGCTTTGGGTCGAGGCCGCGGATGAGGCGCGCGACGCGCTCGGCGGGATCGTCCCAACGGATCCGCGCGGTGTCGCGCGTGAGCTTGGGCGCGTAGCTGGCGCGGGCATGGTCCTGCGGGACGGGGCGCAGCGCATCCCGCTCCCACAGCGCCAGCGCCTCGACGAGGGCCTGCGCGCCGATCTCGGCGAGATGTGCGGCGAGCTCCCCGCCGGTTTCGTCCGGCTCGATCGTGTGCGGGATCTGGAGCAGGACGGGCCCGGAGTCGAGGCCCTCGTCGAGCTGCAGGATACTGACGCCCGTCTTGGCCACGCCGTTCAGGATCGCCCACTCGACCGGCGCCGCTCCGCGCAGCTCGGGGAGGAGGGACGGATGCACGTTGACCATGCCACGGGGAGGGAGCCGGAGCAGCTCCGGCTTCAGGATATGCCCGTACGCGACCACGACGCCGACATCCGGCGCGAGCTCCCGGAGCCGGTCGAGGAAGTCGCGGTCGGTCGGGCGCTCGGGTTGGAGCACCGGGATCGCCTCCGCCTCGGCTTCCACTTTCACGGGCGGCGGTACGACCTGCGAGCGGGAGCGGCCCTGCGGCCGGTCGGGCTGGGTGACGGCGGCGAGCACGTCGAACCCCTCCCCCAGCAGCGCTCGCAGCGACGGGACCGCGAATTCCGGCGTGCCGAAGAAAACGACGCGCACCTAGAGCTCGCCCGCCGGCTCCGGCGTCACGTCCTTGAGATACCCCGCCTGCCCCTTGCGGGCCTTCTTCCACTTCGCGACCAGCAGATGACGCTTCACGGCGCTCAAGTGATCGAGGAACAGGATGCCATCGAGGTGATCGATTTCGTGTTGCGCGGCGCGCGCCTTGAAGCCGGAGAGCTCGACCGAGTACGACCGGCCGTCGCGGTCGAGCGCTGCGATGGTAACGGCGAGCGGGCGCTCCACGTCGCCGTAGATGTCGGGAATCGAGAGGCAACCCTCCTCGGCCGTTTCGATGGCGTCGCTCAGCTTGACGATCCGGGGGTTGACCAGCACGAGCGGTGGCGGGAACTCCTCGCCCACGTCGACGACCGCAACTCGCCGCGCGACGCCCACCTGGTTCGCGGCGAGCCCCACGCCTTTGGCCGCGCGCATGGTGTCGAAGAGGTCGTCCACCAGCCGCCGGACCTCGTCGTCCACGGCTGCGACCGGCGTCGCCGGCTGACGCAGCACCGGCGAGCCCAGCAGGTGGAGCCTCCGGATCGTCACTGCGACTTCGCCTCGATGGATCGGTTGAGGATGTTGGCGATGTTCGAGCGGACGATGACGAAGCGGGCCTCGCCGCTCTTCACCGTGACCTCGTCGTCCTTCAGGTGCACGACCTCGCCGAGGATCCCGCCGGACGTAAGCACTTTGTCCCCCTTCTGCAGGGAGGCGAGCAGCTGGTTGTGGCGTTCCCGCTGCTTCTTCTGCGGGCGCAGAATCATGAAATAGATGATGGCGAAGACCGCCGCCAGCTGGAACACGAACCAGCCCGCGGCGGGCCCCTGCTGGCCGGAGGGCGTGAAAAGCAGCGCGTAGGATGCGTGCATGGTCAGTCCGATCGGGTGTAGCGGCGTCGCCATTCAGCGGCCCACCGCGGGAAAGTTCCGGCGCGGATCGCGGCGCCCATCTCGCGGGTGAGCCGGATCAGGAACCGGACGTTGTGCAACGACAGCAGCCGAAGCCCCAACAGCTCTTCGGCCACGAACAGGTGCCGCAAATAGCCGCGCGAGAACGTGGCGCACGTCTCGCAATCGCACGTCGCGTCGAGCGGCCGCGCGTCTGCGCGATGCTCGGCGTTGCGGATGTTCACCGGGCCGTCGGGCGTGAACGCCGAACCGTTGCGCCCGTTGCGCGTGGGCGCGACGCAGTCGAACAGGTCGATGCCGCGCGCCACCGCCGTGACGAGGTCCTCGGGGAACCCCACGCCCATAAGATAACGCGGCCAGGAGCGAGGCAGCCGGGGCTCGAGGCCCTCGAGCATCTCGTACATCACGGGCTTCGGCTCGCCCACCGACAGCCCGCCGACGGCGAGGCCGGTCCACTCACCCAGCTCCTGGATCCGTCGCAGACCTTCCTGGCGCAACCCGAGGTGGGTACCGCCTTGGAGGATGGGCCAGAGACTCTGGCGGCTGGGCGGATCGCTGGATGGACGGTTCGCACTATCCGCCTGACCGCCTGACCGTCGCAGTTCGTCGTGTCGTCGGGCGCACCGCTCCAGCCACCGCAGCGTCCGCTCCAGGGCGTCCCGGGCGGTGGTCTCGTCCGCCCCGCCCGGCACCACGTGATCGAACGCCATCGCGATGTCCGCGCCCAGCGTCCATTGGATCTCGGTCGCGCGCTCCGGGGTCAGGTGCCGCCGGCCCCCGTCTGTGTGGCTCTGGAACTCGACACCGTCGTCGTCCACGCGCCGGAACCCTTCGAGCGAAAACACCTGGAAGCCGCCGGAGTCGGTGAGGAGCGGCCGGTCCCACGCCATGAAGCGGTGCAAGCCGCCGAGCCGCTCCACCACGCCTTCGCCGGGGCGGACATGGAGGTGGTAAGTATTCGCCAGCACGAGTTGCGACCCGACGGCCTTGAGGTCGCCGGGGGAGAGTGCGCGGACGGTCCCCTGGGTCCCCACGGGCATGAACACCGGCGTCTCGACGGGGCCGTGGGGCAGGACGAGGGTGCCGGTGCGGGCGGCGCCGCAGGTGGCGTGGATCGTGAAGTCGAACATCCCGAGGCTCAATGTCGCGCCCGTATTCCCAGGCTGAAGCCTGGGCTCGGCACTGCACTGTCCTTAAGGACAGTGTCTCGCCGAGCCCACCCTTCAGGGTGGGAACCACGGAGCCGACGCTCCATCAAATGACCGCCATCGCATCGCCATACGAGTAGAACCGGTATCCCTCGGCGACCGCCTCCTCATACGCCCGCATCACATTGTCATAGCCCCCGAAGGCGCACACCAACATGAGCAGGGTCGAGCGTGGCAGGTGAAAGTTCGTGAGCAGGCGGTCAACGGCGCGAAACGCGTACGGGGGATGAATGAAGAGCGAGGTCTCGCCCGTTGCGGCGCGAATCGCGCCCCGCTCGTCGGCGCACGTCTCGAGCGCGCGGACCACCGTGGTCCCGACCGCCCAGGTTTGGCCGCCCCCCTGCCGCCTCTCATTGATGGTCGCCGCGGCCTGCTCGCTCACCGCGTACGCCTCGGCGTGCATCGGATGATGCGCGAGGTCCTCCACCTCGACCGGCTTGAAGGTCGCGGGGCCGATGTGCAGGTCGAGCATCGCCACCGCAGTGCCTCGCGCCTGCACGCCCTCCAGCAGCGGGCGGGTGAAGTGCAGCCCCGCGGTGGGCGCGGCCACGCTGCCGTCGTGCGCCGCGTAAACGGTCTGGTAGCGCTCGCGGTCGTCGGGGCGTGGCGGCCGCCGGATGTAGGGCGGCAGCGGCATCTCGCCGTATTTGGCGAGCGTCGCGCCGGCGTCGAGCGCGCCCACGAACTTCACCCGCCGCAGCCCGCCGCCCAGCATTGCGACGATCTCCACCGCGCTGTCGTCCCCGAAGGCGACCCGCCGCCCGGGCTTGAGCTTGCCCCCGGGGTGCCCCATGCCGAGCCAGGTCCCATCGGGCAGCTCGCGGACGAGCAGGATTTCGGCCTGGCCGCCGGCCTCTCGCATCCCGTGCAGTCTCGCCGGGATCACGCGGGAAACGTTGAGGACGAGCACGTCCTCCGGCGCGACGAGGTCGACGATGTCGCGGAACTGCGCGTGCCGGATCGCGCCGCCGACGCGGTGGAGCACGAGCAGGCGGCTGGCGGCGCGGTCGGGGAGGGGGTGCTGGGCGATCTGTCCCGCTGGCAGGCTGTAGTCGAAGTCGCTTGCCCGAAACATCTAGTGCGGAATGTGGAGTGCGGAGTGCGGAATGGATGCACGTGCCACCGAGCGAAGCGCGACCATCAACTCCGCACTCCGCATTCCACACTCCGCACTCTCGGCTCAGCCGTCAAACATGGTCGGTTGTTCGGCGCTCCGGGGCGGAGTAAAGCCAAAATGCTTGTACGCGGCTCCCGTGGCGCAGCGGCCGCGCGGCGTGCGCGCCAGGAAGCCGCGCTGCATGAGAAACGGCTCGTACACCTCCTCCAGCGTGCCGGGATCCTCGCCCACGGCCGCCGCGATGGTCGTGAGCCCGACGGGCCCGCCCTCGAACTGTTCGATGATCGTCTTGAGAATGCGGCCGTCCATGTCGTCGAGCCCGAACTCGTCCACATCGAGCCGCTTGAGCGCCTCACCGGCGACCGGGGCAGTGATCTTCCCGCCGGCACGGACCTGGGCGTAGTCGCGCACCCGCTTGAGCAGCCGGTTCGCGACGCGCGGTGTGCCGCGGCTGCGCCGGGCGATCTCGGCGATGCCCGCCGCGTCGGCGGGCACGGCGAGGATCCCCGCCGAGCGGACCAGGATCTGAGCCAGGTCGTCCGGGGGATAGTACGACAATCGCTCGACGAGGCCGAAGCGCGCGCGCATCGGTGGGGTGAGCAGGCCGAACCGCGTGGTGGCGCCGATCAGTGTGAAGCGCTCGAGCGCCATGGGGATGGTCTGCGCGTGCGGCCCGTCCGCGATGCGCACGTCGACGTGAAACTCCTCCATCGCGGGATACAGGAACTCCTCGAGCGCGGGCCGGAGGCGGTGGATCTCGTCGATGAACAGGATGTCCCCCGGCGTGAGGGACGTGAGCAGGCCGACCAGGTCCCCCGGGCGCTCGAGCACCGGCCCCGACGTGGTGCGGACGCTCACTCCCAGCTCGCGCGCCATCAGCAACGCCAGCGTCGTCTTTCCGAGGCCCGGGGGGCCGAAGAACAGCGTGTGGTCGAGGGGCTCCTTGCGCTGCTTCGCCGCGTCGATCGCGATCTGGAGCGATTCCTTGACCTTGGCCTGACCGACGAACTCGTCGAGGCGCGAGGGGCGCAACGCCGCGTCGGTGACGCGCTCGTCGGGGAGCGCCTCCGGAGTGGTGATCTGAACGCGATCCTTGGTCACGATATCACACTCTGAAGAGTGTGCTCGGCGAAACACTGTCCTAAAGGACGAGTGTGCTTCAGCACAGTGCTTCGCCGAGCCCAGGCTTTAGCCTGGGAAGGCGTGGCATTCACGCGACCTTTTTCCCCGCCGGCCGCGCGCGCCAGCGCACCGGGCGCGCGTCCGCCGCGATCTCGTGCCGCGTGTGGCAGGTGAGGCACTCGTCCACGGCGTGGGTCGCGCCGTCCGGGACGAGTCGCCGGTTGGTCGAGCCGCAGCGTGTGCAGATCCATTCAGCGGTCGTCGCCATCGTCACCCATGGGTGAGAAGTTGCAGCGCACGCCGCACCAGTGCCTCGGTGCTGCCGCCGCCGTCCGCCGCGAGCACGTCCCGCAATGCGCGGTCCGCTTCGGCGGTGCCGTACCCCAGCCGCTCGAGCGCCTTGCGGGCCGCGTCCGCGGTGCCGTCGGCGGGCGGCGCGGCCGCCCCCCCCCCGCTCGGCTCCTCAAACTCGCCCAGCTTGTCGGCCAGTTCAAGCGCGAGGCGCTCAGCGGTCTTCTTGCCGATGCCGCTCACCGACGACAGCAGTGCGATGTTGCGCTCCTGCAGCGCTCGCGCGCCCCGCTCCACCCCCAGCGCGGACATCAGCGCGATGGCGAGCTTCGGCCCGATGCCCGTGACGCCGATGAGCCGCTGGAAGAACCGCCGCTCGGGCTCGTCCCGGAAGCCGTACAGCGCCCAGCCGTCTTCGCGCACCACGAGCTCGGTCGCGAGGCTGACGCTCTCGCCCACGGGCGGCAGCCGCTCCATCACGCCGAGCGGGACGGCGATCTCGTACCCCACGCCGCCCGCCGTTTGGACCACGACGCGGTCGGCCTGTTTGGCGGCGAGGCGCCCGCTGACCTGGGCGATCATCGGGGGCTCACCCGCGCAGGATGTGCGTGAGCGCGACCGCCACGCCGTCCGCCGCGTCCGCGGGCGCCGGGGCCTGCTTCAGCTTGAGGAGCCGGGCCACCACCGCGCCGACCTGGGCCTTGGGCGCGCCGCCCGCCCCGACGACCGTCTTCTTCACGGTCGCCGGCGGGTACTGCGCTATCGCGAGCCCCGCTTCTTCGGCGGCCAACAGGATCACGCCCCGCGCGTGCCCTAGGACGAGCGTCGTCTGCACGTTCTTGTGGTAGAACGCGTTCTCGAGCGCCAGGGCGCTCGGCCGATGACGCGCGATCAAATCGGCGATCTGTACGTGCAGCTGGTGGAGTCGGCGGGGGAGGGAGCTCTGGCGCGCGAAGGTGATGACGCCGCATTCGATCAACCGGCCCATGCCCGGCGCCCCGTTCCCGGTTTCGATCACGCCGTAGCCGGTGGCCCGCGTCCCCGGGTCGACGCCCAGGACTCTCACCTCACGCCGTCGCCGCCGCCATCGCCTCGGCGTCGATGTCGAAGTTCGAGGACACCTTCGCGACGTCGTCCAGCGCTTCCAGCTCCTCGATCAGTTCGAGCAGTTTCTTCGCGTCCTTGCCGTCGACCTTCACCGTGCTCTTGGGGACCATGCCGATCTCGGCCGACTGCACGGGGATCTTGCGCTGTTTCAATTGCTCGGTGATCTCGTGCAGCTGGTGCACCGGGCCGGTGATCAGGAATACGTCGCCGTCGCGCACCAGATCCTCCGCGCCGGCATCGAGCGCGGCTTCCATCGCGCTGTCCTCGTCCACCTTGGTGGCATCGAGGGTGATATGCGCCTTGCGGTCGAACATCCACGCCACGGTCTTCGCGGCGCCGAGATTGCCGCCGTAGCGCTGGAACAGGTGGCGAATCTCCGCGACGGTCCGGTTCGCGTTGTCGGTGGTGGCCTCGATGAAAATCGCCGCTCCGCCCGGCCCGTAGCCCTCGTAGGACACCTCTTCGTACTGGACGCCCTCCAGCTCACCCGTGCCCTTCTTGACGGCGCGCTCGATGTTGTCGAGCGGCATGTTTTCCGCTTTCGCCGCGTCGATCGCCGTCCGGAGCCGGGCGTTGCCGGCTGGATCCCCGCCGCCCTGCTTCGCCGCGATGGTGATTTCCCGGATCAGCTTGGTGAAGAGGGCCCCGCGCCGCGCGTCGGTGACTGCCTTCTTGCGCTTGATCTGCTTCCATTTGCTGTGGCCGGCCATGGGAGCACCCGTTGCAGGTTACACGTCGCTCGTTCCCCGGTCGCGCGCCCTTGTGCAACGTGCGACGTGGACCGTGCAACGTCGTTCTAACCTACAACTTGACCACACCGCCACGCCACAGCTAGGATACCGCGCCATGCACGGTCGCCGGTCGCTCCTGGTTGGGCTGATCCTGCTCGCGTCGTGCGAGCGTCCCGGTGAGGGGACGGCGGACCGCGCGCTTGCCGCCGAGGCGCTGAAGGACGTCCTCGCCTTCCCGCCATCCGCAGTCGTGAGCGTGTCGGCGGGCGCGGACGCGGCGCAAGCGGCGTTCACCACGCCCGCGCCCCTCGAGACCGTGGTCGGGTGGTACCGCGTCAACCTCAAGCTGAACGACTGGGTGGTGAAGAGCGATCAGCCGATGCCCGATGGCTCGATCGCGATCTACGCGGAGCGCCGCGGAAAACCGCTGTGGATCACATTACGGCGGAACAGCGGTGGTCCGGGGACCTCGTACACGCTCGTGGGCACGCTCCCCGGCGCCGACAGCACCGGGGCTCAGCGATCCGGGTCGAGCATGTCCTCGAAGCGCATCCAGCGTCGGTAGAAGTAGAGATCGACGAACCCGGTCGGCCCGTTGCGGTTCTTGAGGACCAGCAGCTCGGTCGCGCCCTCCACGCCCTGCCCGGGGTGGTACATCTCCTCACGGAACAAGCCGAGCGCGACGTCGGCGTGCTGCTTGATGGCGCCGAGGTGGCCGAAGTCGTCGAGGGTGGGCCGGGCGTTCTCGCGCGCCGCGGCGAAGCGCGACAGCTGCGACACGACGAGCAGCGTGACCTGTCGCTCGAGCGCCAGCGCCTTGAGCCGCTGCAGCACGAGGGCGAGGTCCTCGTCCTGGGTAGAGCGCGTGGTGCCCGCGGGCGTCGGGACCAGCTGGAGGTAGTCCACGACGATGAGACCGAGCTGGCGCAGGGGGTCGAGGCGCGCCGTGAGCGTCTCGAAGTCCGCGGCGGCGAGCGGGAGAATCGCGAGCGGCAGCCCGCGCAGCCGCACGGCGGCCCCGCCCACCCCGGCGCGCGTCTGGTCGCTCAGCTTGGCGGCGCGCAGCTCGTCCACCGCGACGCGGCCTTCGACGGCGAGTGCCCGCTCCATCAACCGCTCCTCATCCATTTCTCCCGAGAAGAACGCGACCCCCCTCCCGCCCCCGCCCCCCTGCTGCGCGACGCGCAGGGCGATGCCGAGGGCAAGCGCGGACTTGCCCGAGCCGACGTCCCCGCCCAGCACCACTAGGTCGCGGCGGCGGAGCCCCCCGCCCAGGATGCGATCCACCGACGGGAAGCCGGTCGGCACGGTGTCTCCCGAGATCGCACCCGGGAGCTGCTGATCGACGCGCGCGACCAGCGCTTCGGGAGAAGGGGCGGAGGCGCGGCGTTCGATGCGACGTGGTGGCATGGGTCTCCTGTGCGTCTACCCGTCTATCCGTCAGCCTTATAGATGTATGCGGGCCGACCGGGCGGCAACCGCGACGGCGTCGCCAGCGTCGGACCCCAGCACTTCCCGGGCGGGGGCAACGAGCTGCGACAGGACCAAGGCGGCCGCCGCGGGAGTGGCCGGCTCGAGATGGTGCCGCGCGGCGGTCAGCGCCCGCTTGAGGGGCGTGGGGAGGGCGAGGCTCGCGAGCCGGGTCTCGAGCGCCTGCAGCCGACGCCGGTGGTTCTTGGCCGACACGGCGCGCGGTGGCAGCAGCGACTCCGCGGCGCGCAGCACCAGCCAGAGCGCGAACATCCCGTCGCGCTTCGGGCCGCGCACCGCCGCGCCGACGAGCGCGAGGAGCCGCCCTTCCGCCGGGGTCGTGGCCTGGATCACGCCACGAGCCGCGCCACGGCGGCCGCCACGTCGGCCGGCGTGATCTCGCCGAGACAGCGGTGATGGCCGAGCGGACACGTCGCGGTGCCGGTCGCGGAGCAGGGGCGGCAGGCCAGGTCCCGCTGCAGCACGGCGGTGCGCGCGCGGTAGGGAAAGAACCCAAACTGCTCGACCGTCGGCCCGAACAGCGCGACCACGGGCGTCCCGACGCCGGTCGCCATATGCATCACGCCCGTGTCGCCCGAGACCGCCACCGCGGCGCGCGCGAGCAGGGCCCCGGTCTCCTGCAGGGAGAACTCTCCCGCGGCGCTCGCCGCTGCCTCGCCCGCGACGAGCTGCTGGGCGAGTCCGCGGTCCTCCGGGCCGCCGATGACCACCGGCCGGTAGCTTCCCGCCCGCAGCTGCTCGATGAGCGCGCTCCAGTGGGCGACGGGCCAGCGCTTGGTCGCGTGGGCCGCGCCGGGGGCGAGGGCCGCGAGTCGTGCATCGGCGAGCCCCCGCTCGCGCAGCCATTGCGCCACGCGCTCAGTCGCCCCGCGGCCCAGGCAAAACTCCGGTGGGGCGCCGTCGGGGTGTGTGTCGAGCCGGGCGGCGGCCTCGAAGTAGCGCTCCGCCACCGGCACGCGCACGCGGTAAGCATCGAGCTTCGTGGCGATGAGCAGCGTCCGGGCCAGCTTGCGCTTGCGGTACCCCGACCAGCGGCAGCGGACCAGGAGGCGCAGCGCGGCGCTGCGCACGCTGCCGTGCAGGTCGAGGCCGTGGGTCGGGGCGAGCGCGGAGAGCCGGCGGGCGAGGTGGCGGATCGGCTCGTCGGGCTCGAGGGCTACCACCTCGGCGAGGTGCGGGTTGTCGGCGACGAGCGGGGCCATGGCCCGCTTCGTCACGTAGACGAGCTTCGCCTCCGGGTGGCGTCGGGCGAGCGCGCGCACGAGCGGCGTCGTCAGCACGATGTCGCCGATGGAGCTGAAGCGCACCAGCAGCACGCACAACACGGGGCCGAAAGCTACGATCGCGTTGCCGTCGTTCGCCAGTCGCCATTAGCTTTCGCCCATGCCGCGACCGAAGAGCATCCTGTGGGTGGACGACGAGATCGAGGCGCTCGCCCCGCACCGCCGCTTCCTCGAGACCCAGGGATTCACGGTGGCATCGGCGGCTCACGGCGACGACGCCCTGGCGATGTTGCGGCGCCAGCCGTACAGCGTGGTGCTGCTCGACGAGCAGATGCCGGGGCGGCGCGGCTTGGAGCTCCTCCCCGAGATCCGCGCCATCGATGCGGGCGTGCCGGTCGTGATGGTGACCCAGAGCGAGGACGACGGGACGCTGCGCGACGCGATCGGGGTGGAGGTCGACGATTACCTCGTCAAGCCCGTGCACCCGCGCCAAATCCTCTCCGTGGTGACGCGACTGCTCGAGGGCGAGCGCATCCGGCAACAGCGCCTCGCTCGCGACTTCGTGGCGCGGTTCCGCGAGCTCGAAGGGCGGCGCGGCTCGGCGCTCGCGTGGCGCGAGTGGATCGAGTTCGTGGTCGAGCTGTCGCGCTGGGAAGTCCGCCTCGCCGCCGCGAATGAGCCCGGGCTCTCGGAGGCGCTCCACGCGCTGCAGACGAGCCTGCGCAAGGATTTCGCGGGGTACATCGCCCGCCAGTATCCACGCTGGCTGGCGAGTCCCGAGGGCGACCGCCCGCCCCTCTCGGTGGACGTGGGCGCCGAGTTCCTCGTGCCGGTCCTCAAGGACCAGGGGCGGGTGCTGTTCATCGTCGTCGACTGCTTGCGGCTCGACCAGTGGCACGCGCTGCGCGACCTCGTCACGCCGCTGTTCGACGTCGAGGAGTCCCACTACTACAGCATCCTGCCGACCGCGACGCCGTTCGCGCGCAACGCCATCTTCTCCGGCCTGTTCCCGATGGAGATCGCCGCGCGCCATCCCGACTGGTGGGGCCAAGCCTCGGACGAGGAAAGCCTCAACGCCCACGAAGCCGAGCTCCTGACCGAGCAGCTGCGGGAGCTCGTGGGAAAGCCGGTGCCGGTGCGCTATGAGAAACTGTTCGGATCGGCCGACGGCGGCGAGCTGCTCCGCCGGCTGCCGGCGCACTTGGCCCAGGACGGCGTGACCGCACTCGTCTTCAACTTCATCGACCAGCTGACGCACGGGCGCTCCGAGAGCGCCATCCTCTACGAGGTGGCGCGCGATGACGCCGCGCTGCGGAGCCTCACCCACACCTGGTTCGAGCGCTCGCCGGTGTGGGCCGCGCTGCTCGAGGCGGAGCGGCGCGGCGTCACCGTGCTGCTCACCACCGATCACGGCTCGATCCACTGCGAGACGCCGGCCACCGTGTACGCCAAGCGGGACGCCACCGCGAACCTGCGCTACAAGTTCGGCGAAGACCTGCGGAGCGAGGACCCGGAGGCCGCGATCGCCGTCGAGGACTTGAAGTCCTTCGGCCTCCCGGGAATGGGTCTCGGCGTACGGTTGCTGCTCGCCGCCGGCGATCGGTTCTTCGTGTATCCGACCAAGCTGCGCGAATACCAGGCCCGCTATCGCGGCTCGTTTCTGCACGGCGGCGTGACCCCCGAAGAGGTGATTCTCCCGGTGGCGCTGCTCACGCCTCGCAGCCGCGCGGCGGGGCCGGGGGGGGCGGGGGGGCCGGGAGGGGGGGGGGGGGGGGGGGGGGGGGGGGGGGGGGGGGGGGGGGGGGGGGGGGGGGGGGGGGGGGCGCGCTAGATGGGCCGCAGCGCCCGTGTGCTCGGCCTGCTCCGCCCCTACAGGTTCCTTTTCGCCGTCAACATCGCCGCCACGCTGGTGGCGTCGCTCATGGATGGGGCGACGTTCGTGCTGCTGATCCCGTTCCTGCGCGCGTTGTTCGGCCAGCAGGCGCTCCCCGCGACCGGCGTCTCCAGTGTCGAGGCGGTGCTCGGGAAAATCGCTGGACCCCTGCTCACCGCGGGCGCCCCCGAGACGGCGCTGCGCAACGTAGTCCTGGTGCTGCTGATCGCGTTGGTGATCAAGAACGCCGCCGCGTACGGGGCGGCGATGAGCAGCGTGGCGATCGAAGAGGGCGTGGTGCGCGACCTGCGGGTGCGCCTGTTCCGCCACCTCCAGACCTTGCCGCTCGGCTTCTTCCAGCGCACCAAGGGCGGCCAGCTGCTCGCCCGCATCATCAGCGACACCGATCAGGTCAAGACCGCGGTCACGGCGGCGCTCGCGTCGTTTCTCCGCAACGTCAGCTTGATCTTCGTCTATCTCGCGATCCTCGTCGGACTTTCCTGGCGCCTCACGATCGTCGCGCTCGTGCTCGCACCGGTCCTGGTGCTCATCATCCGGCCGATTGTGACGCGGGTGCGACGCCGCTCGCGGGAGCAAGCGGACGACCGGGGCGAGCTCACGAGCCTGGTCAGCGAGATGGTGGCGTCGGTCAGGCTGGTGCGCGCCTACATCGCCGAGGCGTTCGAGGTGGAGCGCTTCCAGCGGCTTGCCGACCGGTACCGCAACCGCGTGCTGCGGGCGCAGGGCGCCTCGACGCTGACTAGCCCCGTGAGCGAAATCTTCGCCGGTATTGTGATCGTGTTGATTATTTGGTGGGGCATGAAACTCGCCCTCCGGCCCGAGCTGTTCATCGCCTTCGTCGCATTGGCGTTGCGCCTCATGTCTCCCGTGAAAGCTGTGGTGCAGTACCCCGCGATCATGGCGGGCGCCGTCGCGGCGGCCGACCGCTGCTTCGAAGTGCTCGACGTCCCGGCGGACGAGGGCGACCGGCCGGGGGAGACGCCGGCCCGCTTCGGCGACTGCATCGAATACCGCGGCGTGACGTTCTCCTACGACGGCGAGGCTCCCGTGTTGCGCGACGTGGACCTCGCGGTGCGGCGTGGTCAGGTCGTCGCCATCGTGGGGCCGTCGGGGGCGGGGAAGACCACCCTCGTGGACCTGCTGCCGCGCTTCTACGAGCCGACGGGCGGCCAGATCCTCATGGACGGCGTGCCGGTCACCCGCTTCACCCGACGCAGCCTGCGGGCGTTGATGGGGATCGTGTCGCAGGAGACCGTGCTGCTCAACGATTCGGTGTATGCGAACATCGCGTACGGCCGTGGGGACTTCACGCTCGAGCAGGTGCGCGCCGCCGCCCAGGCCGCGAACGCGGACGAGTTCGTCGCCCAACTCCCGCAGGGCTACGACACGCTGTTGGGCGAGCGGGGCACCCGGCTCTCCGGCGGTCAGCGCCAGCGCATCGCGATCGCGCGGGCCCTGCTGCGCGACCCGCCGCTCCTGATCCTCGACGAGGCGACCAGCGCCCTCGACACCGAATCCGAGCGCTTGGTGCAGGAGGCCATCGACCGCCTGATGGCGCACCGCACGGTGCTCGTGATCGCACACCGCCTCGCGACGGTGCGCCACGCGGACCTGATCGTCGTGCTCGCCGACGGCCGGCTGGTCGAGCGCGGCACGCACGACGCGCTGTTCGCGGCGGGCGGGCTGTACCGCCGCCTGTACGACCTGCAGTTCCGCGCCTGAGATGCTCTCGGGCTTCACCCTCGTCCGCAACGCCGTCAGCCTCGACTACCCGATCGTCCCCGCGATCCGCTCGATCCTCGAGATCTGCGACGAGGTCATCGTGAACGTGGGGCAGTCGGCGGACGGGACGCGGGACCTGGTCGCGGCGGTGCGCGATCCGCGGGTGCGGATCATCGACAGCGTCTGGGATTTCTCGCGCGGCTCGGGCGTGCTCGCCCTGGAGACCGAACGTGCCATGCGCGCGTGCCGCGGCGCGTGGGGGCTCTACATCCAGGCGGACGAGGTGCTGCACGAGGCGGGCGCGGCAATCCTGCAAGAGCGCCTGCAGGCGTGCGACAGCGATCCTCGGGTGGAAGGTCTGCTAGTGGAGTACCGTCACTTCTACGGCGACTTCGACACCGTCGCGACGAACCGGCACTGGTACCGCCGCGAGGTGCGCTGCGTGCGCCTCGATCGGGACATCCGCTCCTACCAGGACGCCCAGGGCTTCCGCGTCGGGCCCGGGCTGCGGCGGGTGCGGGCGCGGGCGACCGGCGCGCAGGTGTTCCATTACGGCTGGGCGCGCGCGCCGCAGTCGCTGACGCACAAGCTCGTCGTGTCGAAGGAGATCTTTACCGAGGCCGCCCGGCAGCTCGAGCGCCGCGCGGCGAGCCGGCGGGGCCTCGAGTGGACCCCGTTGCTGCGCCGGTTCGACGGCCCGCATCCGCGCGTCGCCCAGGAGTGGATCGCGGCGCGACGGCAGGCGCCGTCGGGACCCAGCCTGGCGCCGCCGCGGTTCCGGCTCGAGCACCTGCGGTTGTACGCCTCGGACTGGATCGAGCGCCTTACCGGCGCCCGGGTCTTCGAGTACCGCAACTACGTCGAGGTATGAGCGCGCACGCTGCTGCGTTCGCGGGGCTGCGCGTCGTCCTGGTGGCGGCGTTCAATCCCCGCTATCACCGGAGCGGGCGTGCGCTGGCCCGAGCCCTCAGCGAGCTGGGCTGCGAGGTGCGCCAGTGTGAGGAGCGGCTGCGCGGGCTGAACGCCGTGCTGCGGCGCCCGCTCGCTGCCCGGCTCGGCGCCTCGCTCCGGCGCGCCCGGGCGGACCTCGTGCTCGTCTTCAAGGGGACCAAGCTCGAGCCCAGCGACGTCGCGGAGCTCAAGCGGCGGTTCGGCGGCCGGTGGGTGAACTGGTTCCCCGACGACCCCCACCAGCTCGCCGTGTCGCTCACCCTGGGGCCCGCCTACGACTACTTGTTCACGCACGACAGCTCGAGCCTGGAGCACCATCGCCGCGCCGGGACGCGCGCCGCCTACCTCGCGTTCGGCTGCGACCCCGCGTACCACCGGCCGCTCGACGGCGGCGCGCCCTGGCGGGCGCCCCTCGTGTTCGTGGGTTCGCGCGACGCGGCGCGCGAGCGGGTCGTCCAGGAGCTCGCCGGGCTGGGCCTCGTAGCGTGGGGCCCGGGGTGGCCGAACGGGCCCGCCTACGGCGACGACTTCGTGCGCGCGCTCTCGGGAGCCGCCGTCGGGCTGAACATCCACCAGCATTTCGGGGAGGCGGGCGACCCGGCCCGCTATGGCAGCGGCGCGAACATGCGGGTGTTCGAGCTCGCCGCGATCGGAACGCCCCAGCTGTCGGATGCGCGGGGCGACATCGCCCGCCATTTCGCGCCCGATCGCGAGATCGTGCTGTACGGGAGCGCGCACGAGCTGCGCGAGCGGGCCTGGTGGTTGTTGGAGGATGATGCAGCGCGCCGCGCGCTCGCCGCCGCGGCGCGGGGGCGCGCGCTGCGGGAGCACACGTGGCGGCACCGGCTGGAAGAGCTGCTGATGGTTGCGCTGCGGTAGGACTGTTTGGTGAGTTTCGTCCCCGTCTGCAGAGGCCTGCCGCCGACCGCGTCTGGGGCAGAACCGGTGTGTGTGACCCCGGGGCATCGCCCCGGGGTTAGCCGACCCGGGCGCGCCTGACGAAGCATGGAGGCATCCGGACGCTGAGCGGCCTGTGCGCGGCTGACCCCGGGCCGGCGGCCCGGGGTCTACCCCGGGGACTGGGGTTACCCGGGGCACCGCCCCGGGGTCAGCCGCCGGGGCGCGCGCTGCGGGAGCCCACGGCACCGGCTGGAAGAGCTGCTGATGGTCGCGCTGCGCTAAGCGGCGGCCGTCGGCCGTCCCGGCGGCAGCTTCCCCGTGTCGAGCAGGCAGCGGTACATCCGGACGTATTCCTGCGCCATCACCAGATGCGTGAACTGCCGCTCGGCGAGCGTGCGGCACGCCTGGGGACTGCGCGTGTGGATCGTCCGGGACGCGGTGATCATCTCCTCCATCGTATCGCACAGTGCGCCCACCTCCGGCGTGATCAGCTCGGGGAGCGCGCCGCGGCGCGTCCCGAGGACCGGCGTCCCCGAGAGCAAGGCCTCGATGGTCACGAGACCGAACGGCTCGTCCCACTGCGCCGGATTCCACAAGCAGCGGGCCCGCGCGAGCAGCGCCGCTTTCTTCCGGCCGTCGACCTCGCCCACGTACTTGATCGCCCCGGTGAAGCTGGGCCGCCAGCCGCCCGCCAGGACCAGCCGGTGGCCGGCGTGCTTCGCCGCTTCGACCGCCCAGTGGTAGCCCTTCGCGCTGTGCAGCTTGCCCAGAAAGAGGTCGAACTGCTCCGCTCGCTTGGGGAACCGGCGGAAGAAGTACTCCGCCGGGTCGAGCCCGTTGTAGACGAACACCTCGCTGCCGTGACGGCGGGCGTGGTCGCGCGACAGAAAAACCGTATTGGGGTGGAGCGGGGAGCCGGGCTTCAAGTTGTGGTGGAACGTCTGGATGAACGGCAGCGCGGCGGGGCCGTGCTTGAGCGCGAAGTGCGTGTGCAGCAGCTCGGCGTCGTCTGGGACATAACGCGCGAGCTCCGCGGGGTCGCCGAACTTGCGGGCCGGAACCTCCACCAGCCTCGCTTCGGTCACGCGCGAGCCCGGCGGCGCGAGCAGGGTGATCCGATGCCCTAGCGCCGCCAGCCCGCGGACCAGTGCCACGACCACGCGCTGCGGGCCGCCGTACCCCTTCGCCGGCAGCTGCTGATGGGAGGCGACGACGACGTGCATCGGCGACATAAGATAACTAGCTTCGCCCCATGACAGGCGAGCCGCTCACGATTCTCCAGCTCACCCACCAGGGCGGGCCGGCCGGCTCCACGCAGTCGATCTTCAATTTGAGTCAGTATCTCGCCCGCCGCGGACACCGCGTGCTGGTGGGCTGTCGGGGGGACGCGCTGTTGGCGCGGCTCGCGCGGGAGGCCGGGCTCCCCGTCGTCCCGCTCGCGTTTCTGCCGCGGGCGGCGCTCACGGCGGCCCTCATGGACATCCTGGGGCGGGAGCGGGTGGATGTGGTCAACGCCCACGCCACCCTGGACCGCCGCGCGCTCACGTGGCTGCGCTGGCGCGGCCGGCTGCCCCAGGCGTTCGTCGTCACCCGGCGGACGATGCCGCTGACCTCGCCCGTCGAGCTCCTGCCGGTCGGGTGGACGGCGGACCGCACGATCGCCGTGAGCGGGGCGGTCGCCCGCGCGCTGCGGCGGCGCCTGCATCCCGGTGCCCGGCTCCGCGTCGTGCCGAACGGGATCGCGCTCGAGCGCGTCGACGCGCCGGTGCCGCCCCACGACCTTGCGGCCGCGCGCGCGGCGCTCGGAGACCCGGGCGGGCGGCCCGTAGTCGCGATCGTCTCGCGGCTCAAGGATCAGCACGTCGTGCTTCAAGCGCTGCCGAGGGTCGCGCGCGGGGTCGTGGTGGCGTGCGTCGGGGTCGAGCCGGACGGCCGCCTGCGTGCCCTGGTGCAGTCGGTGCCAGCCCGCCATCGCGTGGTGTTCGTGCCTCTCATCGATCGCCCGCTCGCCTTTTATCACTTGGCGGCCATGGCCGCCTTGCCGTCCCGGATAGAGGGACTGTCGCAGGCTTTGCTCGAAGCCATGGCGCTCGGGCTGCCGGTCGTGGCGTCGGCCGCTGGCGGCAACGCGGATCTCGTCCGCTCCGGCGAGACGGGGCTCCTGGTCCCGCCGCTCGATCCGGCGGCGTGGGCGGAAGCGCTCGAGCGCGTGCTCGCTGACGGCGCGTGGACGCGCCGGCTGGCACAGGCTGGCCGCACGCTGGTGCGTCGCGAGTTCACGCTCGAGCGGACCGCGGAGCGCACCGAGGTGGTGTACCGCGAGGCGCTCGCACGCCGTCCTTCGGGGCGATTGCTCGCGGCGGCGACGCCCCGTTAGCATTCCCGGCGTGACCAGTCTCCTGCTGGCACAGGACTTTCCGCCGATGGGCGGCGGTATCGCCCGCTTGCAAGGCGAGCTGGCCCGGCGATACCCGCCCGGCGAGCTGATCGTCTCGACGCCGCAGGATCCCGATTCGGCCGAGGTGGACGCGCAGTTCGGCGGCGCGGTCGACCGCCTCCCGATCGGGCGGCGGCGCACCAAGTCGCTGCCGGGGCTGCTGCTCTGGTCGCGCCGCGCCGCGAGCCTGGCGCGCGAGCACCGGGTGCGGTTCGTGTATTGCGGCAACGTGAAGCCGGCCGGCTATCCCGCCCGTTGGGTGTACGAGCGCACCAAGAGCCCCTACTGCATCTTCCTGTACGGCGCCGACCTGCTGAGCGAGCAGCACAAGTACCACCATTCTGGGTTGAAGCGCCGCTCGTCGCGCGCCATTCTCGGCGGCGCCGCCGCACTCGTCGCCATCTCGAACTGGACGCGTGATCTGGCCCTCACCGTACTAGGGGAGCTTGGCCTCGACGGTCACGGCGAGCGGCTCCGCGTCGTGCACCTCGGCACCGATCCCACCCGCTTCCGCCCCGGGGTCGATGGCGCCGAGCTGCGCCGCCGTCTGGCGCTGCCCGACGGGCGGGACGGCGCGCGCTGGCTGCTCACAGTGGCGCGGCTCGAGCCGCACAAGGGCATCGACACGGTGCTGCAGGCGCTGCCCGCGATCCTCGCGCGCGCCCCCGACATCCGCTACGCCGTCGCCGGGGCGGGCGCAGCGGCCGAGCGCGAAAAGCTCGAGAAGCTCGCGGGCAAGCTGGGCGTGGCCGAGCGCGTGAGCTTCCTCGGCGAGGTGAGCGAGCGCGATCTCCCCGCACTATACAGCCTGGCGGCGGTGTACGTCGGCGCCTCGCGCCGCGCCGAGCGGATTGGAGTCGAGGGCTTCGGCATCACGCTCGTCGAGGCGTCGGCCTGCGGGCTGCCGGTCGTCGCGGGCAACTCGGGCGGCGTGCCGGACGCGGTGCGGGACGGGGAGACCGGCTTCCTCGTCCCCCCGGAGGACCCGGCAGCGTTCGCCGACGCCATCTGCCGCCTGCTCGCCGACGCCGAGCTCGCCGAGCGAGTGGGTGCTGCGGGACGCCGGGCTGTCGAGACCTATTACAACTGGGACCGGGTCGTCGGCGATCTGCGCGCGATCGAGGCCGAGGTCGTGGCATAGGCACCACCCTGCTCCTGGCCTTCAACTTCCCCCCCTTAGGCGGCGGCATCGCCCGCTGGATGGGTGAGCTGGCGCTGCGGTATCCACCCCACTCCCTCGTGGTGTCGACCGGGCGGCACGCGGGGAGCGAGGCGAGCGATTCCCGCTTCCCGCAGCCGATCGATCACGTGGGCATCCGCGCCACGCGGCTCCGCACCCTCAACGGGCTCGCGCTCTGGACTGCGCGAGCGAGCACGCTGGTGCGGCGCGCGCGACCCGGATTTGTCTGGTGTGCGGAGCTCAAGCCGGCGGGGTACCCGGCGCGTTGGCTGCGTGCGCGCTACGGCCTCCCGTTCGGCGTGATCGTGCACGGCACCGAGCTGCTACTGCTGCAGGCGAAGATGCGCCGCTCTCGCTTCAAATGGTGGACGGCCCGGCAGCTGCTCGGCGGCGCGTCGGTGGTCGTGGCGAACAGTCGCTGGACGGCCGACCTCGCCCGCTCGGTGCTCGCCGCCTTGGGCTGCCCGGTGCTCGCACCGGACGTGCGGATCGTGCCGCCCGGCACCACGCCGTCGCGGTTCCGACCCGGAATCGACCCGCGCCCTGCACGGGAGAAGTACGGGCTGGACGGTGGGCCGTGGCTCCTCACGGTCGCGCGGCTCGACTCGCACAAGGGGATCGACACTGTCATTCGGGCGCTCCCCGCCGTGCGCGCCGCGTTCCCAGCAGTGCGGTACGCGGTGGCGGGGGTCGGCTCGCGGGGCCCCGAGTACGAGCGGCTCGCGGCGGAGCTCGGGCTCGAGGACGCCGTGAAGTTTCTCGGTTTCGTCGCGGACGCCGAGCTGCCGGCGGTCTACAACGCGGCCGATTTGTACGTGGGCGCGTCGCGCCGCTACGACCTCCTCGCTGAGGGCTTCGGCATCGCGTTGGTGGAGGCGTCGGCCTGCGGGCTGGCCGTGGTGGCGGGAGACTCGGGCGGCGTCGCGGACGCGGTGCGAGACGGGGAGACGGGAATCCTGGTCGATCCGAACGATCCCGCGGCAGTCGCGGTGGGGATCACACGATTGCTCTCGGACGCTGACGTGCGCCGGCGCATGGGCGCCGCGGGCCGGCGGGCAGTCGAGACCTATTACAACTGGGACCGCGTGGCGCGGGACCTCATCCAGATTGACGCCGAGTTGCGGCGGGAGTCGCCGCCGGCCGCGCGCTGATGGCGTAGGTGGGGCAGTGCCGGATGAACTCCCCGTCGACCGGCGACCACTCCTGCTCCGGCCGCGTGACGACCGCCTTCCCCTGCGCGTCCAGCACGAACATCCCGGGGGGCGCCTGGACGAGGCAGGCGCCGCAGCCGATGCACCGCTCCCGCTGCACGCGCACGATGACGCCGCGCTTCGGGTACACGCCCGCATCTCCTGGCTGCGGCCACTCGTCGGGATGGTCGAGCGCCGCCGCGGTGGCGCGGTAGCCTTCCTCGACCACCTCGCGCAGGTGATCAAACGAGAACGGCGAGATGTGCTCGACGCGCGGATGCACGTAATAGATGGGCGGCGTGCCCCAGGAGCGCAGCCGCAGCTCGAGCAGCGACTGCATGGCGATCTCGGTCGCGCGCGCGAACACCGAGGCGAACCCCTCGTCCTGCACGTCCGCCCGGAACGCGTTGGACGCCGACACGTCGACTGCGAGCACGACATCGGCGCCGAGCACGAGCGCGGTCCCCACAGGGAGGTTGTCGACCGTCGCGCCGTCGACGTAGAAGCGGCCGCGGATCTCCCGCGGCGGCAGGAAGCCGGGCAGCGCGCACGAGGCGAACACGGCCTCCCGCACGGGGATCTCGTCCAGCCCCTCGAGCCCCCAGAACACCTGCATTCCCGAGTTGACGTCCACGGTGTTGACCACCAGCGGATGGTCCAGCTCGTGGAACGTGATATCGCCGACGAGGCGCTCGAGCAGCGTGTCGAGTGGCTCGCGCCGGAACAGGGCGGGGGAGCGCATCCGCTTGAACGCCATGTCGGCGTGGGCGACGGCGAAGATGTCCTTGCGGCGCAGGTTGACCGCGATTTCGCGCAGCTCGGCGACGCTGTGGCCTGCCGACCACGCCGCGCCCACGAGCGCGCCCACGCTCGAGCCGACGATGTGCGTCGGCAGGAGGCCGCGCTCGGTGAGGGCCTGGAGCACGCCGATGTGCGCGAGGCCTTTCATGCCGCCGCCGCCGAGAACCAGACTGAAGCGTGTGTCGCTTTTCAAGGGATCGCCGCTTGCCCGGAAGGTGAGCGTCCGAGTAACGTAGTCGTGGCCCCTATGCCCGCGCTACTCATTCACCAGCGCATCGTCCGGAGTCGCTGGGCGATGGCCGGCCTCGCCGTGGTGACGGCGCTCACCCTCGTCGCGCTCGCGGCGCCGTGGCTCGCACCCGGTGATCCCTATCGTGGCGCGTTGTCGCACGGCCTCCGGCCGCCGTCGGGCGCGTTTCTGCTCGGAACCGACGCCCAGGGGCGGGACGTGCTGAGCCGCGTGCTGTTCGGCGCTCGGCTCTCGCTCGCCGTCGGGCTCGGCAGTCAGGCGATCGCGCTCGCGGTCGGAGTGGCGCTCGGGCTCGTCGCCGGCTTTTACGGGCGCTGGGCCGACGCCCTGCTGATGCGCATCGCCGACGTCACACTTGCCTTCCCGTCGCTCCTCTTGCTCATCGCCATCGCCGCCGCGGTGAAGCCGTCGCTGCCGGTCGTGTGCCTCGTGATCGGGGTCGTTGGCTGGGCCGGCATGGCGCGGCTGGTGCGGGGGCAGGTGCTGGTGGTGCGCGCGCTCGATTACGTGCAGGCGGCGCGGGCGCTGGGTGCTTCGGACGCGCGCCTGGTGTCCCGCCACATCCTTCCGAACGTGCTCGCGCCGGTGATCATCGCGGCCACGCTCGGCGTCGGCGGGGCCATCATGGCGGAGGCGGCGCTGTCGTTCGTGGGTCTCGGCGCGCAGCCGCCCACGCCGTCGTGGGGCGCGATGGTCGCGGAGGGGCGCGACCTGCTGCGCGTGGCCCCGTGGGTGTCGCTCTTCCCCGGCCTCGCGATCGGCGTCGCGGTGCTGGGGTTGAACCTACTGGGCGACGGCTTGCGCGACGCGCTCGACGTGCGGGCATGACCGACATCGCGTACCACCCCACCCGCCTCCGGGCGCTGCGCGACACCTTCCGGGCGCTCCGCGCCACCGAGTTCCCCTGGACCGCCGATACCGTCTACCTGAACAACGCCTCCATCGGCCCCATCCCCGAGCGCACCCGCCGCGCCCTCGACGAGTTCACCGCCAAGCGCACCGCGCCGCACCTCCTCCCCGACCGGGAGCTCCAGGCCGGCCTCCAGGCCGCGCGCGAGGCGATCGCGCAGCTCGTCAACGCGGAGCCGTGCGAGATCGCCCTCGCCACCAACACCAGCCACGGGCTGAACCTGGCGGCCCGCGCGCTGCCGCTCAAGGCGGGCGACGTCGTGCTCGTGTCGGATCGCGAGTTCCCCGCGAACGTGTATCCCTGGCTGCGGCTCAAGAAGCAAGGAATCGACGTCGAGCTCGCCCCTTGTGTACCGGAAGGCTGGCCAGACGAGGACTACCTGGTCGAGCGGCTGCACGATCCGCGCGTGCGCGTGCTCGCGGTGTCGTTTGTGCAGTTCTCCAATGGCTACCGCGCCGATCTCGACCGCCTCGGCGCCGCGTGCCGCGCCAACGGCACCTTCCTCGTGGTGGACGGCATCCAGGGCGTGGCGAACTCCCCGCTCGACGTGCGCGAGACCGCGGTCGACATCCTGGCGTGCGGCGGCCAGAAGTGGCTGCTCTCGCCCTGGGGGTCGGGGTTCGTGTACGTGCGCAAGGAGCTCGTCCCGGCGCTCGAGCCCGCGGTGACGGGATGGATGGCGTTCGAGGGGACGGACGACTTCTCGAAGCTCACCGACTACAACGCCACCTTCCGCGCCGACGCCCGCCGCTTCGAGATGGTGACGCTGCCCTTCCAGGACTTCTACGGGATGACCGAATCGGTCCACATGCTGGCCGAGATCGGCGTCGCCGACATCGCGCAGCATACGCGGGCGCTGCACGAGCCCGTGTTCAAGTGGGCGGAGCAGAGCGGCGTGCGCATCGTCTCGCCGCGTGACGACGCGCATCGCTCCGCCATCATCTGTCTCGCGCCCCGGCACCCCGCCGAGGCGTACCACGCCGTCAAACGGGCGCACGTCGTGTGCTCGCTGCGGGAGGGCGCCATCCGGCTGTCACCGCACTGCTTCAACACGGTGGAGGAGATGGAGCGGGTGCTGGATGTGCTGGATCAGCTGGATGGGTAGCGCGACCCCGGGCCACCGGCCCGGGGTCAGCCGAGCAAAGCGGTTTCCGGGCGGCTAACCCCGGGGCGATGCCCCGGGGACTGCGTGACCCACGGTGGCGTCCCGGTGTCCATCCGCCCACCACCCCCATACCACGAACAGCCACCCGAAGATGATGCCGCCGACGGCGAGCGCGACCCGTGTCGGCGGAGGTGGACTGAACAGCGAGCCGACGTACGACAGGACGAGCACAGCGATGAGCGCCCAGAATGCGTAGCGCCCGACCTGGTCGCGGGGGCGTGTGGCCGTGGCGTAGAGCCAGGTCCCCGCGGCGAACGTCACTCCCTCGACGCCGACGGTGCCAGCGACGGAGTTCCAGAGACCGAGCCCCAGCGGCGTGCCGCCCGGGTACAGCGGCATGTCGGGGCGATGGGTGACGAAGTCGAGTACCCAGTGGCTTACGACGAGGAGCGCCAGGACGCGCCACCCGCGCCCGTCCCCGGTGCGCGCGCGGTACGCGAGCCCGAACAGGGCGCCCCATCCGATGAGCGTGACGAGGCTGTGCGAGATCGGGATCGAATCGAGCCACAGCGTCAGGAATGGGTTCGGCCCCGGAATGAAATGCGCCTGCTCCCACCCCAAGAGCAAAAACACCGGCCAGAGCAGATCCGCGAGCGACGTCGCGGCGAACAGCACGCCCAGCGAGGCTCGTGGCGCGGCGCGCTTAGCCGCGAGCGCGAGAGCGTAGTGGCCGATGAACATGGTGTCTCCTAGATGCCGAGCCGCAGCAGCCCGTACTCCTTCTTGCCTTTGCGGAGCAGCAGATTCCTCCCCGCGAGCCAGTCGGCGCTTGCGATGCTCCGGGCGGGGTCCTTCACGCGCTGCTGGTTAACGTAGATCCCACCCTGCTCGATGGAGCGACGCGCCTCGCTCTTCGACTTGGCGAGCCCTGCCTGCACCACGGCGTCGACGAGCGACACGCCGTCCCGCGCCGGGACCGTCGCGGTGGGGAGTTCCTGCGCCAGGACGTCGAAGGTCGCGTCGTCGGCGGCGTGCGGGTCGAAGCCGCCGAACAAGACCTCGGATGCGCGGATGACCTTCGCGGTCGCGTCCAGGCCGTGGACCCGCTCCGTGACGTCGCGAGCCAGGGCGCGCTGCGCCGCGCGCGCGGCGGGGGTCGTCTTGAGCTGGACGAGCAGGGCGTCGATCTCCGCGCGTGGGAGGAAGGTGAAGAGCTTGAGGTAGCGCTCCGTGTCTCGGTCGTCCGTGTTGAGCCAGAACTGGTAGAACTTATAGACCGACGTGAGGGCGGGATCGAGCCAGACCGCGCCGCCCTCCGTCTTCCCGAACTTCGCTCCCGTCGCGGTGGTGAAGAGCGGCGCGACGAGCCCGTGCGCCTCGGCCCCCTCCACCCGGCGGATCAAGTCGATCCCGGCCGTGATGTTCCCCCACTGGTCGCTCCCGCCCACCTGGATGGTGCAGTGCTCCTTGCGGAACAGGTGCAGAAAGTCGTACGCCTGCAGCAACATGTAGCTGAATTCGGTGTAAGAGATGCCCGTGTCGAGCCGCGCTTGCACCGACTCCTTCTGCATCATGATGTTGACGGTGAAGTGCTTGCCCACGTCGCGGAGGAAATCCACCAGGCGCTGCTCGACGAGCCAGTCGGCGTTGTTGAGGACGAGGGCGCGCGTCTCCCGCGCGTCGAAGTCGAGCAGCCGCGCCACCTGGTCCCGCTGGCGGTGCACGTTGTCTCGGATCTGCTCTTTGGAGAGGAGGGGGCGCTCGCTCGGTTTACCGCTCGGATCGCCGATCAGGCCGGTGCCGCCGCCCATGAGGACGATCGGTTTGTGGCCGCGCAGCTGGAAGTGTCGCAGCAGCGTGAGCGGCATCAAGTTCCCGACCTGGAAGCTGGGCGCGGTCGGATCGAAGCCGCAGTACACCGTGCGCCGCCCCTCGGCGAGATGGCGTTGGAACTGCTGCGTAGCGTGGTGGACGAACCCGCGCCACTCGAGCTCGGCAACGAGGTCCGGCATGGCGCGGAATCGTAAGAGAAGCCCCAACCGCTGGCAAGCGCTGGTGACCCTTACTAGGTTGTAACGCGATGGCCTCGATCCCCGCGCCCGTTTCCCTGCCGAGCCCCGTCACCTGGTGGCAGCATCCCAAGACCCGCGCCCGTCTGATCGCGGCGGCGGTCCTGGCGGCGATGTACGTCGCGGGGCTCGCCTACGGCTCCTGGACCCGGGTCTGCGCCGGCGAGCACTGCCCCAGCATCTCGCGCCTGATCGGTTCCGGCGACAACGTGCAGATGCAGACGTCGAAGGTCTTCGCCGCCGACGGCCGCTTGATCAGTGAGCTCGGCCTGGAGCGCCGCACGGTGCTGCCCCTCTCCGAGTTTCCCATCGCGGTGCGGCAAGCGTTCCTCGCCACCGAGGACAAACGGTTCTACTCCCATCACGGTATCGACTACCTCAGGGTCCTCGGTGCCCTCAAGGCGAATTTGCTATCGTTCGGCTATTCGCAGGGCTTCTCGACGATCAGCATGCAGCTCGCCCGCAACATCTTCCCGGACGAGATCAGCCGCCAGAAGCAGCTCACGCGCAAGCTGAAGGAAGCGCGTGTCGCAGTCGAGATCGAGCGCAACTTCCCCAAGGACACGATCCTCCAGCTGTACCTGAACCAGATCAACCTCGGCGCCGGCGCCCATGGCGTGGAGGCCGCAGCCCAGATCTACTTCGGCAAGCACGCCTCGCAACTGAACGTCGCGGAAGCGGCCACGCTGGCGGCGCTTCCCAAGTCGCCCGCGATCTACAACCCGCGCACCCACCCCGAGCGCGCCGTCTGGCGGCGCAACGCGGTGCTGCGTTTGATGCGAGACCAGGGATACCTGACGGACGAGGAATTCGAGCTGTGGCAGGCGTACCCGCTCGTGCTCACCACGCATCGCACCAACTACGGCGATGTGGCGCCGTACTTCGTCGAATGGCTGCGCGTGCAGCTCGACGCGCGCTTCGGGCGCGACCTGTACGAGGGCGGCCTGAGGATCTATACCACGCTCGACCTCGACATGCAGGAGGCGGCCGAGCGCGCGCTGCAGGCGCAGCTCGACGCAATCGAGGCGGGGGTGTACTCGAACGGAAAGTTCCCGGGGCGCACGACCTATCGCGAGTACATCGAATCGTCCAAGGCGACGGGCGAGGACCACGGGTTGTTCACGCCTTACCTGCAGGGCGCACTGGTCGCCCTCGAGGCGAACACCGGCTACATCCGCGCGATGATCGGCGGGCGCGATTTCGACGACTCCAAGTACAACCGCGCGACGCAGGCGATCCGCCAGCCCGGCTCGACGTTCAAGCCGTTCGTGTACTCGGCCGCGGTCCGCGCCGGTCACCCTGTCACCGAGATGGTGGACGACTCCCCGCTCAACCCGCCCGTTATCCAACTCGACTCGACGCCGTGGCAGCCCAAGGATGACGACGACACGACGCTCGGCCTGATCCCGATGCGCGAAGGGCTGTACCTGTCCCGCAACCTCGCGACGATCAAGCTGGGGATGGCGCTGGGTGAGCAGACGGTGATCGGGGAAGCGCGCCGCTACGGGATCACGACCCCGCTCCCGGCCTATCCCTCGATCCACATCGGCGCCAGGGGTGTAAAGCCGATGGAGATGATCGCGGCCTATACGGCCTTCGCCACGCTCGGCACGCGCGCCGAGCCGATCGGCATCCTCCGCGTCGAGGACCGCCAGGGGAACATCCTCTGGAAATCCGACCTGCGGCGCGAGGAGGTGATGGACCCCGAGCACACCTGGCTGATGGTCGACATGATGAAAGACGTGATCCGCCGCGGCACCGCGTTCAGCGCCGTGTGGAAGGCGGGGTTCACGGTCCCGGCGGCCGGCAAGACCGGCACCACAGACGACTACACCGACGCCTGGTTCATCGGCTATACGCCGGAGCTCGTGGCGGGCATCTGGGTTGGCTATGACATTCAGCAGCGCATCCTCGAGCACAACGCCGGTGGCGGCAGGATCGTGGCGCCGGCCTGGACGGCGTTCATGCGCGACGTGTACGACCGGCGGCCGCCGCCGCCCGACTGGGAGCGGCCCGATTCCCTGATCACGCGTGAGGTGGACTGGTCGAACGGCTACCTGGCCACACCGTTCTGCCCGCAGGACGTGCGCCACTGGGACTGGTTCTATCCGGGCACCGAGCCCACGCAGTCGTGCCCTGTGCACACGCCGTTCGGCATCGGGGTGTCGCCATAACGGATAGGGATCAGGGGTCGGGGGTCAGGGGCCAGGCGTCCGGAGCGGCGCGCCGGCTCCCTGACCCCCGACCCCCGATGTTGCGCATCCGTGCACGCTCTGTGCACCCCGTTACGGCGCCGCCGATCATGGACGGCGCCGTTCTCGTTGACGACGCCGGGCGGATCGCGGCCCTCGGGCCCGACAGCGCCGTTCCCGCACCCGCCCACGCCGAGCGGCTGGCGTTCCCGGAAGGGGCGCTCGTGCCGGGGCTCGTCAACTGCCACACCCACCTTGAACTGACACACCTCGCCGGCAAGAACCCCGCGCGTGAGTTCCCCCAGTGGATCCGAACGATCCGCGCGCTCAAGGAGGCCATGACGCCGGACGAGTTCTCGCGTTCGGCGGAGCAGGGAGTGCACGACTGCTGGGCGCGTGGCATCACCTGTGTCGCGGACACGGGCTCGAGCGGCGCTCCCCTTGGGGCACTCGCGCGCCTTGGAGGGCGGGGCATCTATTACCAGGAAGTCTTCGAGCCGGACCCGACGCAGTGCGGCGCCAGCCTGACCGAGCTCGCGGCCGCCGTGCGACGGCTGCGCCCGATCGCCACCGGCCGCGCCCGGCTGGGTGTGTCCCCGCACGCACCGTATACCGTGAGCGAGCCGCTGTATCGAGCGACCGCCGAGCTGGCGCGCCGGGAACGGCTCCCGGTCGCCGTGCACCTCGCCGAGTCGCGCGAGGAAACGGCGCTCGTCCGCGACGGCGCGGGTCCGTTCGCCGATGCGTTGCGCGCGCGCGGGATAACGGTGACCGCACGCGGCTGCTCGCCCGTCGAGTACCTCTTGCGGCTTGTCGTCTTGGAACGTGCAACGGGGTGGCTGTGCATCCACTGTGTCCAGGTGGACGAGCGGGACATCGCCATTCTCCAGCAGGCGGGGGTGGGGCTGGCCCACTGTCCGCGCTCTAACCGCGCCCACGGCCACGGTACGGCGCCGCTGGCGCTGTTCCGGCGCGCCGGGCTCACGGTCGGCTTCGGGACCGATTCGGTGGTAAGCACCGGAGACGTCGATCTCTGGTCGGAAGCGGCCGCCGCGGGCTTGGACGGAGCGGAGGCGCTGCGGATGCTCACGCTCGACGGCGCCCGGGCCCTAGGACTGGAGAACACGATCGGATCGTTAGAAGTTGGCAAAGAAGCTGATCTTGCGGTGTTTCCCTCGACCGCCCTCGACCGCCCTCGACCGCCCTCGACCGCCCTTCTCACCGTCGTCGCCGGACGGGTAGTCCACCGCTAGATTCAGGCCCCATGAAAACGCAGCGGCACGCCGCGATTCTCAAGATCGTCCGCTCCGGACGGGTCGCGAGCCAAGAACAGCTGCGCGAGCTGCTCAAAGGGGAGGGCTTCGCCGTCACCCAGGCGACGCTGTCGCGGGATATCCGTGATCTTGGCCTCGCCAAGGTCGCCGCCCCCGACGGGGGCTCCCATTACGCGCCGCCGCTCGAGAGCGGCTCCGGCATCCGCCCTCACCTGGAGCAGCTCCTCCCCGCGATGCTCGTCTCCATGGATGGAGTGGGGCCGCTGCTCGTCGTCAAGACGCCGGCTGGCGGCGCGCAGGCGCTGGGTCTCGCGATCGACGGGGCGGGCTGGGAGGAGATCATCGGGACGATCGCGGGGGACGACGCGATCCTGGTCATCACCCGCGGCGAGCGCGCCCGGCGTGCGGTCCAGACCCGCCTCAAGGAGCTTGCCGGCCTCCCCGACTGACCGTAGCGTTGAGCCTCGATTCCCCCCCCAACGAAGCCCGCTGTACCGATAGAGAGGAGGAGGACGTGAACCACCTGACGGCCATCACCCTGCTGGGGGCCTGCCTTGCGGGGGCGTTGTCGGCCGTGCCGCAGGCTGCCGTCGCTCAACAGGCCTCGACGAACGGGCCCGCCACGCTCAACGCGCTCACCACCGCCGAACGCGCCGCCGGCTGGCGCCTGCTGTTCGACGGTAAGACCACGGCAGGGTGGCGAGGGTGGAAGATGGATTCGATGCCATCGGGGTGGCAGGTGGTGGACGGCACGCTCAAGCGCGTCAAGCCGGCAGCCGACATCATCACGACCGATAAGTTCCGCAACTTCGAGCTGTCGCTCGAATGGAACATCGCAAAGAACGGCAACAGCGGGATCTTCTACCGCGCGAGCGAGGACGACGACGCGATCTACTGGAGCGCTCCCGAGATGCAGGTGCTGGACGACGCCGGGCATCCGGACGGCCAGTCGCGCCTGACGGCTGCCGGCGCCGACTACGGCCTGTATCCGTCGCCCGCCGGGGTGGTGAAGCCCGCGGGCCAGTGGAACCAGGTGCGCATCGTGGTGAACGGCAAGCACGTCGAGCACTGGCTCAACGGCGTGAAGGTCGTCGAGTATGAGCTGGGCAGCCCGGATTGGGAAGCCAAGGTGAAGGCGAGCAAGTTCGCCTCGCACGCGCACTACGGGCGCAACGCCGAGGGGTACATCGGCTTGCAAGAGCACGAGTACCCGGTGGCGTTCCGCAACATCAAGATCCGGGTGCTGCCGTGAGTGTCCGCGCCCGGCTGTCGGCGATGATGTTCCTGCAGTTCTTCATCTGGGGCGCGTGGTACACGACGATCGCCGTGTACATGACCCATCATGGAATGGAGACGCTGACGCACTGGCCCTATACGGTGAACCCGATCGCGGCCATCGTCGCGCCGTTCTTCCTGGGGCTCGTCGCGGATCGGTACTTCGCGACGGAGCGGGTGCTGGGGATGCTCCACTTGCTGGGCGGCCTGGTGATGTTCGCCGTGCCTCGCGCGGTGGGCGCCCCAGTCGTGTTCATTCTGCTCCTGCTGCTCTACAACATGTGCTACATGCCCACGCTCGGACTCGCGAACAGCTTGGCGTTTCATCACATCCAGTCACAAGAGACGCAGTTCCCCTTGATCCGGGTGTTCGGCACGATCGGCTGGATTATCGCCGGGTGGTTCATCAGCCTCGTGCTCGGTCCGCTGACGGGCCTCATCCCCGAACAGACGGCGATGCCCATCTACACCACCGCCACAGCCAGCGTGCTGCTCGGCGTGTACAGTTTCACGCTGCCCCATACGCCGCCCCCCGGGGCTGGGCAACGGGTCTCGCTGCGCAGTATCGCCGGCCTGGATGCGCTGGGGCAGCTGGGCGACCGTGCCTTCTACGTCTTCATCGCCGCCTCGCTGCTGTTGTGCATCCCGCTCGCGGCGTACTACAACTTCACCCAGATCTTTCTGGGCAATGCGGGCGTCACCAAGATCGCGGCGACGCAGACGCTCGGTCAGATGTCCGAGACCGGCTTCATGCTGCTTATGCCGCTGATGTTCGCACGGCTGGGCGTTAAGCGCATGCTCATGGTGGGCATGGCCGCCTGGGTGCTGCGCTATGCCCTGTTCGCGATCGCGGCGCCCGGCGCGATCTTCTGGCTCATCGCCATTGGCATCCTGCTCCACGGCGTCTGCTACGACTTCTTCTTCGTCACCGGGCAGATCTATGTGGACAAGAAGTCCACACCCGCGGTTCGCGGCCAGGCGCAGGGGTTCCTCGTGCTGGTCACCTACGGCATCGGGATGCTCATCGGCGCACAGGTGGCCGGCAACGTGTACAACCGGTTGCTCGGCGGCGCCGCCAGCCTGACCCTCGAGCGGTGGCCCAGCTTCTGGGTGCTGCCGGCCGGGTTCGCCGCCGTGGTCCTGCTGTTATTCGCAGCGCTGTTTCGCCCTGGGGGCGCGCGCGCGCCCGCGCCCGTGCCGGCCGACTGAGGAGGGTTGCATTATGTCACGCAAACGCATCTCGAGACGGAAATTCGTCGGCGCCATGGGCGCCGGCGTGGCGTTCACCATCGTGCCCCGGCACGTGCTGGGCCGTGGCTACCGCGCGCCGAGCGACAAGCTCAACGTCGCCTGCATCGGCGTGGGGGGCATGGGCCGCAACGACGTGCGGGGCATGGAAGGGGAGAACATCTACGCGCTGTGCGACGTGGATTGGAAGAGCGCCGAAGACGCGTTCCAGACCTACACCAAGGCGAAGCGGTACAAGGATTACCGCGAGCTGTTCGACAAGGAGTCGAAGAACATCGACGCAGTGACGGTGTCGACGCCCGACCACTCGCACGCCGCCGCCGGGATGCTCGCCATGAAGGCAGGGAAGCACACCTACATCCAAAAGCCGCTCGCCCGGACCATGGGCGAGGTGCGCGCCTTGGCCGACTACGCGCGCAGTCACCCCAAGATCATGACCCAGATGGGGAACCAGGGCCACGCGCGCGACGGCACGCGCCAGATCCGCGAGTGGGTCGAGGCGGGCGCCATCGGGACGGTGCGCGAGGTGCACTTCTGGACCAATCGGCCGATCTGGCCGCAGGCGATCGACCGGCCGCTCGAGGAGTACTACGCTCCCGCCACGCTCGACTGGAACCTGTGGCTCGGGCCCGCACCGGAGCGGCCGTATCACCCGGCGTACGCTCCGTTCAAGTGGCGCGGCTTCTGGGACTTCGGCACGGGCGCCCTGGGCGACATGGCGTGCCACATCATGGACGCCGCCTACTGGACCCTCGATCTCGGCTACCCCACGCGCGTCGAAGCCGAGTCCACGCCGCTCTTCAAGGAGACCGCGCCGGCCGGCTCGCGCATCAGCTACAGCTTCGCGGCGAAGGGCAAGCGCCCCGAGGTGGCGGTCGTGTGGCGCGACGGCAGTCTCTATCCGTCGCGACCGGTGGAAGTGGCCGACGACCTGGCGTGGCCGTTCGACAAGGGCGGTGGGCAGCTGTGGATCGGGAGCGACGGCAAGCTCACCGCGGGGACGTATGGAGACGACCCCAAGCTGCTCACGCCCGCGAAGCAGGGCGTCGCGAGCGGAGATCCCCCGGCGCAGCAGCCGAAGTACCCGCACTCACCCGGCGTCTACGCCGAGTGGATCGCGGCGTGCAAGGGCGGGTCGCCCGCGGGCTCGACGTTCGACGGACACGCGGGAGGGCTGACGTCGATGGTGCTGCTCGGGTGTCTCGCGGTGCGGCTGGGCCGGGCGCTCGAGGTCAACCCCGAGAACGGCCAGGTGACGAACGTGAGTATCCCGGACGAGTACGTCCATCCGCACTATCGGTCGGGGTGGAGTTTGTAGCGGACGTTGACCCTCGGCCTGTTATTCGTCGTCGTGGACCTGGGTGAGGCGCTGGCGCACAGCCCGCTCCTCGCCCTGGTCACGCTGTTCGGGGCGGGCCTCGTCACGAGCCTCACGCCGTGCATCTACCCGATGATCCCCATCACGGCCGGTATCCTCGCGGGCACGGGCGCCGGGCACACCTCACGCGCTCGAGTGGCGCGACTGACGTTCGCCTACGTCGCCGGGCTGGCGCTGTTCTACGCCATCCTCGGCCTCATCGCCGGTCTCACGGGGTCTCTGTTCGGCACCGTGAGCGCAAGCCCGTGGGCACGGTTGGCGATCGGGAACCTGCTGCTCCTGTTCGGCCTTGCCATGCTGGACGTGTTTCCGGTGTCCGCGCCGCAACGGCTGCTGCAGTGGGCCGGCCGCCTCACGGGAGGATCGTACGCGGGTGTGCTCCTGCTTGGCGCGACCTCCGGGATCGTCGCGGCGCCGTGCGGCGCGCCGGCGTTCGCGGCGGTGCTCACCTGGGTGGCGACGACGCGGAGTGCGGCACTGGGCTTCATCTATCTCTTCGTGTTCTCGCTCGGGATGACGGCACTGCTCGTCGTGGTGGGGGTGTTTTCGGGCTCCCTGGCGGCGCTCCCCCGGGCCGGCGCCTGGACGCTATGGATCAAGAAGGTCGCGGGCGTGGCGCTGCTCGCGATGGCGGAGTACTACTTCATTCAGATGGGCACGGTCCTGTGACGACACGATTGTTGGCTCTGGCGACTGCCTGCGTCCTCGCCCTTCCGGTGGCGCTGGCCGGACAGGACGTCGGCCTGCCACTCGGTACCGCGGCTCCGGCCGTGACGCTCGCCGATCTCGACGGGAAGACCGTGGACCTGGGGCAGTACGTGGGGAAACAGCCCGTGCTGCTCGAGTTCTGGGCCACCTGGTGCCCGCTGTGCAAGGCGCTCGAGCCATCGCTCAAGGCGGCGCACGCCAAGTACGGGGACAAGGTGACGTTCGTCGCGGTCGGCGTCGGTGTGAACGAGACTCCGGCGTCGATCAAGCGCCACCTCGCAGCGGCCCCGCTGCCGTTCCCCGTCCTGTACGATGCGGACGGGGCGGCGGTGCGGGCGTATCATGCACCGACGACGTCCTACATCGTGGTGCTGGATCGCGCCGGCAAAGTCGTGTACACCGGCGCCGGCGCCGAGCAGGATATCGGGGCCGTGCTGCAGCGGCTGCTCGGGGACTGACTATTCCGCCGGCTTGGGCGCCACCCGGTCTATCGCCGCGCCCAGCTCTTTGTACGACGTCGGGTCGATCTCCCGGAACGGCGTCGCGCGGTACGCGATCTTTCCGTCGGGCCCGACCACGAACAGAGTGCGGTTGTCGAGGCCGTACTTCGGATTGGTGGCGCCGTAGGTCTTGCCGATCACGCCTCCCGTGTCGCTCGCGAACAGATACTGGAACTCGTCGTCCCGGGCCCACGCCGCGAGCGTGTCCGCGGGATCCACGCTGATGGCGATAAGCACTACGTTGCGGCCGTCGTGAAACAGCTGTGCGTACTGATCACGGTACGCATGCATTTGAATCGTTCAGCCCTTGGTTCGCGCCTTATAGAAGAAGGCGAGGACGACCGTTTTCCCCTTGAAATCGCTCA
>Ga0209375_1000060_pt1 | contig 88073 bp, 91 predicted proteins | sample GraSoiAngelo_131_FD_185888 | JGI IMG/M metagenome (GOLD analysis project Ga0209375, IMG submission 185888) | Grasslands soil microbial communities from the Angelo Coastal Reserve, California, USA - 14_0929_02_30cm (SPAdes) (version 2) | ecosystem: Environmental > Terrestrial > Soil > Grasslands ...
GGCATGTGCCGCGGACGCGACCAGAACGGCGACACTCAGAGCGACGATCCCTCGTCTCATGGGTCACCTCCGTGCCGGAAGTCATCGCAAGCAAAATGCCACGTGCGTCGTGGGTGATGAATGGCCGTGGAGCGTCGCGCGCGAAGGGAAGCGCGTTACCACTCTCGGCGTAATTTTTCCCGAGGCTCGGGCCCCGTTTCCCTTGTGGTACTTTGCATGACCGTGCGGGAGTGGCGTCTGCTCGTGACCGAATCCACCGACGGCGCCACCAACATGGCGATCGACGAGGCGCTCTGGCGAGGCCGCCAGGCCGGGACGTCGCCGCCGACCGTCAGGTTCTTCGGATGGGATCCGCCCACCGTCTCCCTCGGCTACGGCCAGCCTCTCGACGACAGCGTGGACGTCGCGGCGTGTCGCCGCCTCGGCGTGGGGCTCGTCAGGCGGCCGACCGGCGGCAGCGCGATCTACCACGATGGCCCGGAGCGTGAGCTGACCTACAGCGTCCTCGCTGACGGGACCGATCTCGGCGGTGCCGGCGACCTGCTCGAGACCTATCGCTGGATTGCCGTGGCCCTGCTCCGCGGGCTTCGCGGGCTGGGTGCGGCTGCCGAGATCGTGGCCGTGCCGGAGGCGGAGGGCCCGACGCCGGCGTTCTGCTTCGCACGCACCGGCCGCTACGAGATCGAGATCGGAGGCAAGAAGGTGGTGGGCAGCGCCCAGCGGCGCCAGGGCACCTGCTTCCTCCAGCACGGCGCGGTGATCCTCGGGGTCGACGAGCCGCGGCTGCGGACCGTCTTTCCGACCACGCGCGATCCCCTGGCCACGATGACGACGCTGGAGGCCGCGCTCGGCCACCGGCCGAAGTTCGAAGAGGTCGCGGTGGCGCTCGAGCGCGCGTTCGAGGAGGAGCACGGGCTGACGCTCCGTCCGGGTGGACTGAGCCCCGAGGAGACGGCGCGGGTCGCGGCGCTCGTCGCTGAGAAGTACGGCACCGAGGCCTGGCTCGCGGGCACGGCGTGAGCGGTTCGCCGTGAGCCGCGAGTATCCGGATTACCCGCGCGTCGGCGTCGGCGCCATCGTCGTGCGCGGTGACCGCGTGCTCCTGGTCCGGCGCGGTGGCCAGCCGTCGTCGGGGAAGTGGAGCCTGCCCGGCGGGATGGTGGAGCTCGGCGAGACCACGGTCGACGCCATCCGCCGTGAGGTCGCCGAGGAGTGCGGCTGCGACGTGCGCGTGGTCGACGTGGCCGGCGTCATCACGCGCGTCGTGCGCGATGGCGACGGTCGGGTCAGGTATCATTGGGTGCTCGTGGACTACCTCGCCTATGCCGACTCCGACCGGATCGAAGCCGGCACCGACGCCGCCGAGGCTCGCTGGGCCACGCTCGACGAGATCGACGGGCTCGACGTCACCGACGGCCTTCTCGACATGATCCATCGCGCGCTCGCACTGGCGGAGAAACAGCCATGAAGATCCAGGTGGTCAGCACCGCGCCGACCGACGTCGAAGCCGATGCCCTGGTCATCGGGCTGCCCGCCGAGACCAAGTCGCTGCCGCCGCGGCTCGCCGCGCTCGACAAGCGCACCGACGGCTTCGTCAAGAGCGTGCTCGACGCCGAGAAGTTCGCGGCTCGGCCCGCCCAGCTCACGCACGTGCACACCGCCGGCCGATTGAGCGCGACGCGCGTCGTCGTGGTCGGGCTCGGGAAGTCTCGCGAGCTGGCCGCGGAGACCATCCGCCGCGCCGCGGCGGCCGGCGTGCGGCGCGCCCGCGACCTCGGCGCGCGCCGCGTGGCGATCGACGTCCTGGGCGACCGCTTGCCGCCGCGCCAGCGCGCCCACGCCACCGTGGAGGGCGCCATCCTCGGCACCTACACGTTCGACCGCTACAAGCGGGAGAAGAACGACAAGGCGGTGGCCGAGCTGGTCGTGCTCTCGCCCGACGGCCGCTCCACGCGCGAGGTCGGTCAGGGCGCGCGCACCGGCGAGGTCTTCGCGCTCGCCACGTGGTTCGCGCGCGACCTCGTCAACTCGCCGGCCAACGACGTCCACCCGACGTACCTGGCCAAGGCCGCGACCGATCTGGCCAAGGAGAAGGGCCTCACCGTCGAAGTCCTGGACCGCGCCGAGTGCCAGAAGCTCGGCATGGGCGCCTTCCTGGGCGTGGCGGCGGGCAGCGAGCAACCGCCTTGCTTCATTCATCTCACGTATGCACCGGCGCGACCGCGCAAGAAGGTCGCGATCATCGGCAAGGGGATCACGTTCGACGCCGGCGGTCTCGATCTCAAGACGGCCGAGGGCATGTTGCGCATGAAGGACGACATGTCGGGCGCCGCCGCCGTGCTGGGTGTCATGCGTGCGCTCCCCGATCTGAAGCCGCCGGTCGAGGTCCATGGCCTCGTCGCTGCGACGGAGAACATGCCGTCGGGCTCGGCGATCCGCCCGGGCGACGTGCTGAAGGCGATGAACGGCACGACGATCGAGATCGGCAACACCGACGCCGAGGGCCGGCTCACGCTGGCCGACGCGATCTCGTACGCGAATGCCAAGATCAAGCCGGACGAGATGGTCGATCTCGCCACGCTGACCGGCGCCTGCGTCGTGGCGCTCGGTCCGCTCGTGTCCGGGCTCTTCGCCAACAACCGGGGCCTGGCCGGACGGTTGCGCGCCGCCGCCGATCAGGCCGGTGAGCGCCTGTGGGAGCTGCCGCTCGTCGACGAGTACCGCGAGTTCCTCAAGAGCGAGGTCGCCGACCTGAACAACGTGGGCCCGCGCGGCGGCGGCGCCATCACGGCCGGCCTGTTCCTCAAGGAGTTTGCGGGCGAGACGCCCTGGGCCCACGTCGACATCGCCGGCCCCGCGTTCAGCGAGAAGGACCTGCCGCTGGCGCCCAAGGGCGGGACGGGCGTGGCGGTGCGGACCCTGCTCGCGTACCTGACCGCGTGAGCCGCGGCGCCGTCGACCTCCACTCCCACACGACGGCATCGGACGGTACGCTCTCTCCCCGCGAGCTGGTGCTGGCGGCTGCGCGACACGGCGTGACCGTGCTCGCCGTCACCGACCACGATTCCACCGACGGCCTCGCCGCCGCGATGGCGCTGGCGCCGACCCACCGGATGACGATCGTCCCCGGCCTCGAGATCAACTGCGACGTCGAGGGCGCCGAGATCCACGTGCTCGGGTACTTCGTCGATCACGAGGCCGCCTGGTTCCAGGACTTCCTTCGCGAGCAGCGCGCCGAGCGCGTCGCTCGCGTGCATCGCATCGCCGAGAGGCTCACGGAGCTCGGGATGCCGATCGAGCCCGCCGAAGTCTTTGCCGTGTGCAAGGAGGGCTCGCCCGGTCGCCCCCACGTGGCCCAGGTGATGGTCGCGCGCGGCTACGTGAAGTCGGTGCGCGAGGCGTTCGACAAGTACCTGAAGCAGGGTGGCGCCGCCAACGTCCCTCGTCGGCGCCTCAGCCCGGTGGAAGCGGTGCAGGTGATCCGCAAGGCGCACGGGGTTCCGGTCTTCGCTCATCCCGGCCTGGCCGACCGCGACGCCATCATTCCCGAGCTGGTGGGCGCAGGGCTGATGGGAATCGAGACGTACTACGCCGAGCACTCGGCCGCGCAGACGAGCGAATATCTCGAGCTGTGTCGTCGCTTCGACCTGGTCCCGACCGGCGGATCCGATTATCACGGACCGCAGAGCGGACGGAGCAACCCGCTGGGCTCGCCCGCGGTGCCGTGGTCGTCGTGGGAGCAACTGCAGCGCGCGAGAGAACGGGCGTGACGGAGCCCCACGCACCTCGAACAGGCCACCCTCGGTTCTAACCGTGCAAGCGTCACCCGCTCCAATAATCCAGATCTTCGGGTTCGACGACTGCCAGGACACACGCAAAGCCCAGCGCTTCTTCGCCGAGCGACGCCTCACGGTCCACTTCGTGAACATGAAGGAGCGTCCGCCCAGCAAGGGCGAGCTACGACGGTTCGTCGAGAAGTTCGGAGCGCCCGCGCTCATCGACAAGGACGGGCCGCGCTACCGTGCGCTCGGATTGCACGTCAGCGGCGATTCGCCCCAGCGCGTGCTCGCTCGCGCCGAGACGGAGCCGCGCCTGCTGCGCACACCGCTGGTCCGCTATGGCCATCACGTCGCCATCGGCCACGCGCCCGCCGAGTGGCAGGCGTGGATCGACGCCACCAAGGGAGGACACTGATCCATGGACATGTCGCGTCGCAGTTTCATCGTCTCGACCACCGCGGCGGCTGCGGCCGGAGCCGCGCTCGCCCAGGCGCAAGCGGAGGCCCAGCCCGCAGCCGCCCAACCGATGCCGGCGCCGATGCCACGCGGGTTCAATCCGAGTGATCCCGCGCTGAAATACGAGCTGGTGATCGCCGGCGGCGAGGTCCTCGATCCGAGCCTCCGGCTCCGCGGCAAGCGCGACATCGGGATCAAGAACGGCCAGATCGCCGCGGTGGCGGCCAGCATCCCCGCCGATCGCACCGTCCAGCGCATCGACGCGACCGGCAAGCTCGTCGCGCCCGGGCTCATCGACCTCCATACGCACCTGTGCCCGCATCTCGGGCTCGGCCTGCCCGCCGACGAGATGGTCGGGATCACGTGCACGACGACGGCCGTGTCGGCGGGCGACGCCGGCGCTAACACGTGGGGCGCGTTCCAGCATCTGGCGCTGCCACATTCGCGCACGCGGCTCTTCGCCTTCGTTCACATTTCATCGATCGGGCTGGCTGGCGGGCTCGCGCCCGGCGAGATGCTCAACATCGACTACGCCGACGTCGACCGCTGCGCCAAGGTCGTCAGCGAGAATCCGGACACGGCGCTCGGTGTGAAGGTGAGGATCACCGACAACGTGGTCGGCCAGAACGGGCTGGAGCCGTTGCGTCGTGCGATCCGGGCTGCCGAGCTGGCCGGTCGCAACGCACGCGTGATGTGCCACATCGGCGCGGCGCCGGGCAATCTCTCCGACCTGCTCGACCTGCTGCGGCCCGGCGACGTCCTCACGCACTCCTACAGCGGCGCCGGCAACAACACGGTGCAGAACGGCCAGCTCCTGCCGGCGGCGCTGGCCGCCAAGAAGCGCGGGGTCATCATCGACGTCGGCCACGGCGGCGGCTCGTTCGACTTCACGGTGGCCGAGCCGGCGATGCAACAGGGCATGCCGCCCGACACGATCTCGAGCGACATCCATTCGGTCAGCATCAACACGCCCGGCTATCCCACGCTCCCGTGGGTGATGTCGAAGTTCCTCGCGCTCGGAATGCCGCTCGAGGAGGTCGTGGCCCGGGCGACCTGGGAGCCCGCAAAGATCATCGGGCGGGTCCCAGGGCTCGGCACCCTCCAGGTCGGCGCGCCTGCCGACGTCGCGATCATGGAGCTGATCGACGGCCCGGTGGAGTTCGTGGATACCCGCAACAACAAGCGCAGCGGAACCAAGAAGCTCGTTCCGGTGTTGACAATCCGGGCCGGCCGTCCGTTTGGCCGTCCACCGTTGCCGACGCCGTTCATCTACTGAGCCGATCGTTCGGTTCCGACGAGGAGGAGTCACATGGCCGTCAACCCGTTGAGCCGCAGGGAAGTGCTGAAGTTCGGCGCCTACACGACCGTCGGTGGTGTGCTGACGCCGGGCATCTCGCTGGCCCAGGCGGTCGTCACCGACACCAAGGGCATCATCGCCCGCGACGAGCAGATCGAGTCGGGCGGGACGAAGATCCCGATCTATCACGCGGGGCCGGAGAAGATGGCGAAGTACCCCGTCATCGTGGTCATCTCCGGGTTCACCGGGAACAGCGAACAGAACAAGGACGTCTGCCGCCGCTTCGCCCACGCTGGGTACTACGCCATCGCGCCCGAGCTCTACAGCCGTGAAGGCGGGATGCAGGGCAAGGACTTCCAGCAGATGGGCGCGATCTCGAGCAAGGTCACCCGCGCCCAGTACCTCGGCGACATCAAGGCCGCGGCCGACTACGCGCGGCAGCAGCGCTGGGCGCGCGCCGAGCGCATCGGCGTGACGGGCTTCTGTGGCGGCGGCGCGCTCACTCTGCACTTCACGTCAGAATATCCCGACGTCGCCGCGGCGGTGCCGTGGTACGGCCACGTCAAGCGCACGTATTCAGACGCGCCCGGCGTGGACGCGTTCGCCATCGCCGACAAGATCAAGGTGCCGGTGCTGGGCCTCTACGGCGAGGCCGACACCGGCATCCTGGTCGCCGACGTCAAGGCCTTAGAGCAGACGCTCCGGTCGAAGGGCAACACCAGCGTCGAGTTCGTGCTGTACCCGGGCGCGCCGCACGCGTTCTTCTCGGACGATCGGCCGCAGGCGTATCGCAAGGACGCGGCGGAAGACGCGTGGAAGCGCTGCGTCGCGTTCTTCGATAAACACCTGAAGGCCTGACGCGTCGGGCGGGTGGGTCGCTCGGGCGACCACGCCGCCTACAATACGAGTGGCCCGCTTGAGTGCCCGTGTCCGGAATTGAGCCCTGATACACGGGTCTTCCGAGCGACCCCACCCGCCCAACACGTCGGACTTTCGGTGTTCATCGCAGGACGAGCCGCCGCCGCTCCACGCGTTCCGCTCGCGCGCTTCGCTCTCGGCTTCTTATCGCGTGTAGGTGGGGAAGACGAGGCGGACGAGGTCGGGAGGGTTCATCGCGAGCATGCCGGTGACGAGACGGCGAGCGGCGCCGCGCACCGCCACGAACGTGATCGTCGCGTCGGCGACGCGCCGGCCTCCGTCGTCCCACGCGGCCACGTGGGTGTCCCAGTAGCGGGGATCATCGGCGCGCGCCGTCACGTCGCCACGACGCCCACCGATGGTGATCGCAGTGCCGAACGGGACGGGCTCGAGCAGCGTCACGTCGAGATCCGTGGTCATTCCCGATTCGCCGCTGGCCAGCACGCCGAGCCAGAACGCGGCCTCGTCCAGCAGGGTCGTCAGCGCCACGGGGGCCAGCGAGCCGGCGACTTCGTGGCTCGCCGTCGGCCGCCACGTCCCACCGACGGCGGCGGAGTCGTGCCGGAGCTGCGCGCGCAGCCCGAGGCCGTTGTCGATGCCGCACGCGAAACACGAGCGCGAGATCGGCACCGGATGACTGTCGGCAGCTGAAACGCGGACCGGATCGTCGCTGCTCCTCGAGTGCGACGCACCCGGCGGAGTCACTGAACCTTCGACGAGAGCGCCGGCGTCGTCCTCCAGCACGCACGTCACGCGGCCACGGTCGGGCGACAGCGTGAGCCGAAGCGGCGTTGCGATGGGCACGCGCCGACGATACACGCCGCGCACCGCCGAGCCGTCGGCACCGCCCGCGAGATGGAAGGCCGCGAGGACTGTCCCACCGTGAGCGGTCTCGGGCACGCCCTGGAACGCGGGATCGAGCGTGAGGAGGAAGCCGTCACCGCGTCGTAGCAACCCACCGGCCAGCGCGGCGTGCGTCGCGCCCATGCGATAATCGCTCGTGCCGGCGATTCTATCGCAGCACCCGTTTCTCCGCGCCACCGTCACGAACTTCTTCTTCTTCCTGAGCCTGAACGTCTTCGTGTTGCTTCCGCTCTACATCCAGCGCCTCGGCGGGACGGAGGTCGACATCGGCGTCGTGATGGGCTGGTACAGCGCCGTGGGGATCGTGTGCCAGCCACTGGTGGGGCCGTGGGTGGATGCGCTCGGTCGACGGCCGTTTCTCCTGCTGGGTGTCGGGCTGCTCCTGGTGTCCACGCTCCTGGTGACGATGACAAGCAGCATCGCCGGTCTCGTGCTCGTCCGCGTGCTCCAGGGCATCGCGTTCTCCGTCTTCTTCGTGGCGAACTTCTCCCACGTCATCGACCTGGTGCCGCCCGCCAAGCGTGGCTGGGCGCTCGGGATCTATGGCGTGTCCGGCCTCATGTCGACCGCGATCGCCCCGCTGATCGGAGAGGGCGTGATCAGGCGCTTCGGCTTTCGGCCGCTCTTCTTCACGTCGGCGGTCGTCGCCGCCGTGGCCGCGGCGCTGGCCTGGGGGACACGCGAACTCAGGCGCGAGCCCGGGCAGCCGGTGCGTGGAGCGGAGTGGGTGCGGGCCAGCATCGATGAGGTGATGCACCGACACATGGCGGTGACGATCTTCTTCGGCCTGGGCACGGGCGTGATCTTCGCGTTCCTGCCCACGTTTGCCGAGAGCCTCGGTGTGCACACGCTCGCGCTGTTCTACACGGGGTACGCCGGCGCCGCCATGGCCGTACGCATCTTCGGCGGCCGGCTCATCGATACGCAGGGCCGGCACGCCGTGATCGTGCCGTCGATGTTCGTTCAGGCCGCGGCCACTGCGCTGCTGGCCAGCGTCGGCCTGCACGCGCTCGGGCCGGGCGCCGCGCCGCTGCCGGTGCTGCCGCTGCTCGTCGTCGCCGGTGTGATGGCGGGCGGCTCGCACGGCTTCCTCTATCCCGGGCTGGCCGCGCTCGTCACCGACGAGACGCCAGCGGCCCGGCGCGGCTCCGTGGTCGGCCTGTTCAGCGCTGTGTTCCTGGTCGGCAACGCGGGCGGCGCGTTCGTCTTCGGCTTCGTGACCCACGCCATCGGCTACGGCTACATGTGGGCGATCCTCACGGCGCTCATGCTGGCCGGCGCCGGCGTGAGCCTGCGGCTGACTCCGGCGCCGTCGGTCGACGACTCCACCGACGACGTGGACGCCGAGTATACTGACGCGCAAGCTCGCGTCCGGCGAATCGCCGTGAATTCAAAGGAGCCATCATGAGTACGCGCTGTCGCGTCTGGATCGTGGCGCTGTCGATGGCGGTCCTGGCCGGCTTGGCGAGTGGCTCCGGGGCCGCGCGCGACCGTGGCGAGGTGACGACGCCCAAGCTCGCCGCTCCCCAGGAGGTCGAGGTCCTGGCCGCCTACCTCGATCCCGCGACCCGAGCGCCGGTCGTCATGCTCCGCGGCAAGCGCGACAAGCGGAGCTTCCCGATGATGATCGGGCCAGCCGAGCTGAACGCCATCGCGATTCCCCTCAACCACGTGACGCCGCCGCGACCCCTCACGCACGACCTCTTTCTCACCCTCTTCGGCCGCCTCAAGGTCTCGTTGCGGAACGTGGTCATCACCGACTTCCGTGACGACGTCTACTACGCGGTGCTCCACCTGCAGTCGGCGACCGGTGACCTGACCCTCGACTCGCGGCCGTCCGACGCGATCGCGCTGGCGCTTCGGGCCGGCGTGCCGGTGCTGGTCGAAGACCAGGTGTTCGACAAGGCGGCGGCAGCCGGGCGCGAGCCCACACCGCGGCGGCCGTCGATCTGACGATGACGCAGGCCCTCGACCATCTCGAGTGGGCGCTCCAGCGGCGACTGGAGGACGTGTTCGCCAAGCTCGGCGAGAAGTACGGCGATCTCACCGGTCGCGTGGAGATGGCCATCCGTCCGACCGTCACCTTCGAGGAGATCGGCGGCCTGACGCAGGCCAAGGAGACGCTGCGGGGCTTCGCGACCGCGCTGAGCACGCCGGAGCGCTACCGCGAATGGGGCATCGCCCCACCGAAGGGGCTGCTGCTCTACGGACCGCCCGGCACGGGCAAGGCGATGCTAGCGCGGGCGCTGGCGAGCGCCGCCGAGGCGATCTTCTATCACCTGAAGCTCGTCAACCTCACCTCGAAGTTCGCCGCCAACACCGCCGAGCTGCTCCAGGAAGTGCTGAGGATCGCCGTCGGCGAGGGCCGGGGTGTGCTGTTGCTCGACGAGGTGGACGCGTTGTCGCTCGACCACCTGCTGGCACCGCCGCAGGCGCGCGAGGCGAGCGCGCGCCTGATCGCCGCGCTCGGCGAGAAGCTCGACGCCATGGACCCGTCGCGGCTCCTGGTGGTGGGCGCGACCAGCCGCACCGACGCCCTCGATCCGGCGCTCGTCGCGCCCGGCCGTCTCGATCACCTGGTCGAGGTGACGTTGCCCGACGCGAATGCCCAGCGGGAGATCCTCGATCTGATGCGGGCGCGGACCGAGAAGAATGCCGGCCGCGCGCTCTTCGAGACGCTGGACTACCGGAGCGTCCTGCCTATGATGGGCGGTATGAGCGGCGCCGACATCAAGGAGATCCTGCGCCGGGCCCTCGAGGCGAAGGTGCGCCAGACGGTGCGTGACGGCAGTGCGCCGCTCGTCACGACCACCGATCTGCTCGAGGCGATGGAAGGCTACAAGCGCGTGCGCGGCGTGGTCGAGAAGATCCGGTACGGCCAGTACCTCTGAGCGCGGTGGATTCACCACACGACTTCCACGACGTCGAGACGACACTCCAGGCGATTCGCCTGGAGCTGCACCGCGAAAACCTGGGCGGCGCCCAGGAGGTGGTGCGGGCTGCGGCCGCCACCCATCCCGACCCGCGTTACGAGGAGCTCGCCGCAAAGATCCGCGGCTGGCTCAGCCACCTCGACAGCCGCGACGCCTACGTGCGGGCGCAGGAGACCCAGTACCGCCGTCTGCGCTGGGACGTCGGCCTCAAGTGGATCGAGCGGCGAATGCGGGTGCTCCTGGGGCGGAAGACGAAGAAGCTGGTGCGCCGTCGTGCCGCCAAGCCGGAGTTCGAGCTGCTCGAGCGCGAGATCCTGGCTCATCGCCCCGCGCGTGTGCTCGACGGGGGCTCCGGCGAAGGCGGCGCGGCGCTCGCGGTCGGCGCCCGCCATCCGTGGCTCCGGGTCGACGGCGTCGAGGTGTCGGAGACGAATGTCACGCTCGCCCGGCAGCTCAATCGCTTCCCGAACGTGACCTTCCGCGTGGGGCTCCTCGAGGAAGTGCACCAGCTCTTTCCGCCGGCCACGTTCGACCTCGTGTATTCGTTCGCCGTCCTCGAGCACGTGCGCGACGTCGACGCCACGCTCGTCTCCATGCTGACGGTGCTCAAGCCCGGGGGCCGGCTCTGTTTCGTCGTGCCCATGCACGAGTTCGTGGCCGCCGGGCCCATCCCGGAATACGAGCCGATCCACGGGTACTGCGATCACGTCCGGATCTTCACCGAAGCCGAGCTGAACTCGCGCTTCGCCGACCGGCCCGGGTTCAGCCTGACGAAGATCCCGTCGGTCCCCAAGCCGGGTGAGATCCCCGACTGCCTCAAGATCATCGAGTTCGGCGCGTTCTTCGTCGCGTTCTCGATGCCGGCCTGATGGTCGCGACGACGACGATCCGGGTCCGCTACAAGGACACGGACTGCATGAGCGTCGTCTATTACGGCAACTACCTCACGTACTTCGAGGTCGGGCGCGTCGAGTATCTGCGCCAGGCCGGCATGACGATCGCGGAGATCAACGACAAGGTCTTCCTCCCCGTGGCCGAGGCGTCGGTGAAGTACCACCGTCCGGCCCGCCTCGACGAGCTGCTGGAGGTACGCTGCTGGGTGGGTGAGCGGAAGCGCGCCTCGTTCCGGTTCGACTACGCCGTCGGCAACGAAGCCGGGGAGCGGGTGGCCACCGGCTACACGGTGCACGCCGTGCTCGACCGGGCCACCAGCCGCATGATGGCCATCCCGCCCTGGATGGCCGCGCTGCTGCCCGTCGTTTCAGGCGGCGCCGCCGAGCGTGTATAATCCGCGGTTGTTGATTTCCGTATGATCGAAGTCGAGAAGCTCACCAAGAATTACGGCCCGTTCACCGCCATCCGCGACGTGTCGTTCAGCGTGGCGCCTGGCGACATCGTCGGCTTCCTCGGGCCCAACGGCGCCGGCAAATCGACGACCATGCGGATCCTCTCCTGCTTCATGCCGGCCTCGAGCGGGAGCGCGCGCGTGGCCGGCTACGACGTCTTCCGCGATTCGCTCGAGGTGCGCAAGCGGATCGGCTACCTGCCCGAGAACGTTCCACTCTACGGCGACATGCGGGTCGGGCCGTATCTCGACTTCGTGGCCGAGGTGAAGGGCATCGCGCGCAGGGAGCGCAAGAGCCAGGTGGCCGACGTCATGGATCGCTGCCTGATCACGGACGTCCAGAATCGCCTGATCGGCAAGCTCTCCAAGGGCTATCGCCAGCGCGTCGGGCTGGCCCAGGCCATCATCAGCGATCCGCACGTGCTGATCCTGGACGAGCCAACGATCGGCCTCGACCCCCAACAGATCACCGAGATCCGCTCCCTGATCAAGTCGCTGGCCGGCGACCACACGGTGATTCTCTCCACGCACATCCTGCCCGAGGTCTCGATGGTGTGCAGTGGCGTGATCATCATCAACAAGGGGGCCATCGTCGCCCAGGGGCCCATCGACACCCTCGTCGAGCAGTTCTTCCCCACCGCCCGGGTCCACGTGCAGATCGCCGGGCCCTACGCGGCGGTGCTCGAAGGCCTCCGCCGCCTGCCCGGCGTCCTCGACGTGCACGACGCCGGCCCGCAGGACGGCGCCGCGACCTTCGTCGTCGAATCCGACCGCGGCCGCGACGTCCGGGGCGAGATCTTCCAGCTCGCCGCCCAGCAGAAGTGGGAGCTGCGTGAGCTGCGGCGCGCCGGCATGACGCTGGAGGAGGTCTTCATCCGCATCGTGGCCGGCGAGGAGACGGTGGGCGACGAGCCGCCGGCGGTGGAGCCGAGCGCAGTGACTGCCGAGGGGATCCCGGCGGCCGAGGAAGCGACCGAGCCGTGAAGGTCTGGCCGATCTACAAGAAGGAGATGCGTCTTTACTTCACCTCGCCCATCGCGTGGGTGATCCTGACCATCTTCCTGTTCATCGCGGGCTACTTCTTCTACTCGATCTTCGCCTTCTTCACGCTGGCCTCCATGCAGTCGGCCATGAACCCCGCCATGGCCCGCGACCTGAACGTCACCGACAGCGTCCTCCGCCCGCTGTTCTCCAACATCAGCGTCATCCTGCTCTTGCTCATGCCGCTGGTGACCATGCGGCTGTTCGCCGAGGAGCGGCGCTCGGGGACGATCGAGCTGCTGCTGACCTACCCGGTCCGCGACGGCGCCGTGCTGATCGGCAAGTACCTGGCCGGGCTCACGCTCTATGCGATCATGCTGGCGCTCACGCTCTTCTATCCGCTGCTCGTCGCGTACTTCGCGCGGGTCGAATGGGGCCCGCTCGCCACCGGCTATCTCGGGCTCCTCCTGATGGGCGCAACCTTCCTCGGCGTCGGTATCTTCGCCTCGTCGCTGACCGAGAACCAGATCGTGGCCTCCATCATCACCTTCGGCGTGCTGCTGATCTTCTGGGTCATCGGCTGGAGCAGCGACTACCTGGGAGGCACCTGGGGCCGGGTGCTCTCGCACCTGTCGCTGATCGAGCACTTCGACAGCTTCGCCAAGGGCGTGCTCGACACCCGGGACGTCCTGTACTACGTGGACTTCACGATCGTGGCGCTGTTCCTGACGCTGCGTTCTCTGGAGGCTCGGCGTTGGAAGGGATGAAGCGCATCCTCGACTGGCTGGGCTACGTGGGCATCGCGCTGCTCGTGGCCGCCGTCATGCTCCCGTTCTGGCGTCCGGAATGGCAGCGCGTTCGCTGGGCCCTGGTCATCGTCGGCATCGTCCTGGTGCTGGCCTCGCTTCTCGTCTATGCGCGGACGGTGAGTGGCGCCTTCGGCCGCCGCACGGCCCGGTACGGCCTGAACACCGCGGTCATGGTGGTGCTGCTGCTGGCCGTCGTCGGGCTCGTCGAGGCGGTCTCCTTCCGTCACAACGCGCGCGTGGACCTGACCGAGAACCGGCGACACAGCCTCTCGGCCCAGACCATCCAGCTCCTCCGCGGGCTCAAGACCGAGATCAACGCGGTGGCGTTCTTTCGCAGCGACCAGCCGGGCAAGCGCGTGGCCGAAGATCTCTTCAAGCAGTACGCGCGCTTCGGCGGCAACAAGTTCACGTGGCGCGTGGTCGACCCGGATCGCGAGCCGGCGCTGGCCCGGCGCTACGGGGTGGAGTCCTACGGCACGGTGGTGCTGGAAACCAAGACGCGCTCGGAGAAGGTCACCGATGCCGAGGAGGAGAAGATCACGAACGGCCTCCTCAAGCTGACGCGCGAAGGCAAGCGCACCGTGTACGTCGTCCAGGGGCACGGCGAGCGCGAGCTGACGTCGACGGAGCGGGCCGGCTTCAGTGAAGCGAAGTCGGCCATGGAGAAGGTCAACTACGACGTGAAGCCGCTCATGCTCGCCCGTGAGAGCAAGGTGCCGGAGGACGCGGCCGTCGTCATGATCCCCGGCGCGCGCACCGAGCTCTTTCCACCGGAGCTCGAGGCCCTCGACGCCTACATCGCCCGCAGCGGCAAGCTCTTCGTGATGGCCGATCCGACGATCCTCACCCCCGGCCAGGACGCCGCCATCAAGAAGTTCGTGTCCAAGTACGGAATGGAGCTGGGTGACAACCTCGTCATCGAGCTGAATCCCATCGGCCGGCTCTTCGGCATCGGGCCCGAGGTGCCGATCATCCAGCAGTACGAGCCGCATCCGATCACGCGCGACCTCGCCGGTATCAGCACGCTGTTCCCGCTCACGCGCACGGTGACGCCGGCGGCGACTCCGCCGACCGGGATGACCGATCAGGTCCTGGCCCGCACGACGCCGGATTCCTGGGGCGAGACTGACCGCGCCTCGCTCCAGGCCGGGCAAGTGAAGCCGGATCCTCAGGACCCCAAGGGGCCGCTGCCCGTGGCCGCCGTGGCCACGAAGGACAAGGCGCGCATCGTGGTGTACGGGACCTCGAGTCTCGCCGCCAACCAGTTCCTGAACGTCCAGGGCAATCGCGATTTCTTCCTGAACACGGTCTCGTGGCTGGCCGAGGAAGAGGATCAGCTCGCCATCCGGCCCAAGGAGACTCGGCAGACCCCGGTGTTCCTGACGTCGCAGCAGGCGCAGATGGTCTTCCTGGTGCCGGTCGTCGTCCTGCCCGGCCTCGTCTTGATCGGTGGCATCGTGGCACTGGTCCGGCGCCGCGCCACGAACTGATCTCCGATGGTATGAGCGCGCAGCTTGAGACCTTCACTACCAGCATCGGTGTGACGCCGCTTCGAGCGCCGGCTGTGCCGGCCCAATTCGTTCTGGGGGAGGTCTCCGACTAACGAAATGCGCTGGCAGACGACGGCAATCCTTGCCGCGATCCTGATCGCGGTCGGCGCCTTCTACTACGTGTACGACGTGCGCATGGCGCCCGAGCGTGAGAAAGAGGCCGCGCGCAAGGGCCGCCTGTGGACGATCGAGCCGGTCGACGTCAACGAGGTCACCATCCGCCGGTCTTCCGACACGCTCACGCTCAAGCGCGAAGGCGACCGCTGGCAGATGCTCGGGCCCGTATCGGCGCGCGGCGACCGCGGGCCCATCGACGACGCGCTCACCACGATCGTCACCGCGAAGATCGACCGCGAGATCACCGCCCAGCCGGCCTCGCTGGCCGACTTCGGCCTCGACAAGCCGGCCGCAGACCTGACCCTGACGACGAAGGACGGCAAGCAGCTCGGCCTCCAGCTCGGCGCCAAGAATCCGACCGGAGTGTGGGTGTACGCGCGCGAGCGCGACAAGCCCGCGGTCTTCGTGATCCCCGACAGCGTGCTCCGCGACAGCACCAGGCCCGCGGTCGACTTCCGCGACAAGACGATTCTCTCCTTCGAGCGCAAGGACGTCACCGGGCTCGACCTCGCCCTGCGCGACGACGCCCTCAGCCTGAATCATGCCGAGAAAGGCTGGCGGATCACGCGGCCGCGGGCGCTCGCCGCCGACAACGACGTCGTGAACGATTTCCTCGACAAGCTGCAGAACGCCAGGGTGAAGGAGTTCGTCATCGACGCACCGAGATCGCTGGAGCCGTACGGGCTCGAGCGCCCCACGCGCGTCGAGGTGCACACGGGGAAGGACAAGGACCGCGCGACCAAGACGCTGCTCATCGGTGCGACCGACGACAAGAAGAAGGGCGTGTACGCGCTGCGCACCGGCGAGCAGAGCGTCATGCTGCTGCCCGAGGACGTCTGGACGGCGCTACCCAAGACCGTCGCGGCGCTACGCGACAAGACGGTGGTGGCGTTCGAGCGCGACAAGGTCACGCGCGTGGACGTCGAGAATCCCCGCGGCGCGTTCACGATCGTGCGCGAAGGCGACCGCTGGCAGATCAGCCAGCCCGAGGCGCTGCCCACCGATCAGCTCGAGGCCGGCGCGCTGGTGATGAACGTGCGAAACCTTCGGGCGCAGGCGTTCCTGAGCGACGACGCGAGCGGCCTGGCCCGCTACGTCGGCAGCCCGCAGGTGAAGGTGACGCTGACGGAGAAGGATGCGCCCCCCACGACGATCCTGCTGGCCCCGTCGACGGAGACCCGCGGCAGTCAGGCCACCGCCTACGCCGGCATCGCCGGCCGCGGCCCCGTCGTCCTGGTCGATGCCAAGGCGCTGACCGATCTCGGCAAGTCAATCACCGAGCTGCGCGATCGGAGCGTGGTCGGTGGTCTCGACGCCAAGGCGGTGAAGCGCCTGCAACTGACCCGCGACGGCAAGGCCGTGCTGCTCGAGCGCCAGGGCGATCAGGAGTGGCGCATGCTCGAGCCCACCCGGCGCGCGGCCAATGCCGGCCGAGTGGACGACGTGCTGTTCGGCGTGCGCGCGCTCAAGTGGAAGGAGATCGTCGCGCCGAAGGGTGAGGACCCGGCGCGCTACGGGCTCGACAAGCCCACGGGCGAGATCACGCTCTTCCGCGGCGACGGCACCGCCATCGTCACGCTGATGGTGGGCAAGAAGGACGGGCAGCGGCTCTACGTGCAGACGAAATCGGCGCCGACGATCTACGCCGTCGAGGCCGGGCAGCTCGAGCTCCCGAAGATTCCCGAAGACTTCCAGGGGTAGCCGCGCGTCAGCGCGGCCGGCCGCCGCCCGCCGGCGTCAGGCCAGCAGGCCGAGCGCGCGGTACTTCGGGGCGACCCGCTCCGAGATCAGGCCGAGGCGCTGGAGCCGCGGCATCAGGTTGTCCTGGAAGAGGAAGCTGTTGAAGTGTTTCGTCGTCATCGAGTTGGCGACGGTGTCTTTCCAGATCTTCTCGCCGTCCCAGCCCATCTCGTTCCACACGCTCTGGATCGAGCGAAAGCCCGTGTGCTCGTCACGCGCGTACATCTGATCGCAGGCATTGACGGTGAAGTCCTCGAGATAGGCACGCTTGTCCGGATCCATGGCCGGGATGGAGCGGCGCAGCGCGAAGTAGCCGAAGTTGACGTGCCGGCCCTCGTCCTGCAAGACGTAGTCGAGCAGCAGGGTGAGGGTCGGATCGGCGGTCTGGCGGCGCATCACGTTGAACGCGGCGATGGCCAATCCCTCGACGATCATCTGCATGCCCAGGAGCTTCAGCTCCCACAGATTGGTGCTGAGGATCTCGTCGAGCACGGCCTTGAGGAGCGGATCGACCGGATAGATCTTGTGAAGCTTCTTGACATAGCGCTCGAAGACCTCGACGTGCCGGCCCTCGTCCACGACCTGGGTCGAGGCGTAGAGCTTGGCGTCGAGCTCGGGGATGGAATTCACGAGCTGGCCGCAGACGACGAGCGCGCCCTGCTCGCCGTGCAGGAACTGGGACAGGCGCCAGGCCGAGATGCGGATCTCGACCTCCTTCTGCTCGTCAGGGGTGAGTCGCGTGAAGAAATTGGTGCCCCGGAACGCTTCCTTCACGTTGAGAACCGGGCCCTCGGTTCCTACCGGCCGTGACCAGTCGATCGCCGTCGAGCCGTTCCATTGATTCTTCTTGGCCGTCTCGTAGAGCGTCGTCAGCTCGTCGTGTGTGGGCTCGTAGTCGTAGTCCCACAGGGTCTCGAGCTGGTAGGTCACTCGTCGGGCCGCGGCTTGGTCTGCTGTGGTCATCCCATCGCCTCGCTAATGAGCTCGCCCCAGGAATGAACGACGGTTCAGTGTCAGGAGTCTAGCGCACCCGGCGAGCGTGCGCTACTATTCGACCGTGGACGATCGAGCCATATATCTCAAGCAGATGGAACTCGGGCCGATGCAGAACTTCGTCTATCTGATCGGCGATCCGGTGGCCCGCGAATGTGTCGTCGTCGACCCGGCGTGGGAGATCGACACGATCGTCGAGACAGTCGCCGCCGACGGCATGACGCTCAAGGGCGCGCTGGTCACGCACACCCATCAGGATCACGTCGGCGGCAGCCTCGCGGAATGGGGAATGCCGGGACGCATCCCCGGCGTCGAAGAGCTGCTCGGCAAGGTGGCCACCAAGGTCTACGTCCACAAGGCCGAGCGCGAGTTCCTCCGCGGCTTCGGCTCCGACCTCGTGAAGGTGGACAACCACGACACGCTCGACGTCGGCCGGCTCACGCTGACCTTCATGCACACGCCCGGGCACACGCCGGGGTCGCAGTGCTTCCTGGTCGACGGCCGGCTGATCTCCGGCGACACGCTCTTCATCGGCGCCTGCGGCCGGACCGATCTGCCGGGCAGCGATCCGAGCGAGATGTACTACTCGCTCACCCAGCGACTCGCCGCACTGCCCGACGAGACGGTCCTCTTTCCCGGGCACAACTACGGTGGGGACTCGTCCACCATCGGCCGCGAGAAGCAAGAGAACCCGTTCATGCGGTACGCATCCCTGGGCGATTTTCTCCGCACGATGGGTGGCGGCCGCATCATCACGCCGTAGCGCTCAGGACGTTCCGCCCGGGAGCCACGCGAGCCCGTACATCAGGCGGTAGAGGTTCACGGTCGTCTCGGCGGCTATCTTGCGTTCCCACGTCGGCCAGAACTCGCGGAGCGCGCCCTCGACGTCCGGGTCAGCGACCTCGAGCAATGCCAGGAACGGTGTCGACGCACTGACCTCGCCGACGATCCTGCGCTCCTCGGTGAGGATCGACGTGCTCGCGCTCTCAGCGACATAGGTCGCCCATGCGCTGACGCCCGCGAGGCCACGCACGGTCGCCGCGGCATCGGCTTCGAGCCACTGGCGCACGTACGGACCGCGGCCCGAATCGGGCTGGATGCGGACCGTCAGCACGTGAGTGGCCACCGCGTCCGTCTCCGCGAACGCCAGGCGCCGGTAGACCGAGCGAATCATCCCGCGGAACGCTGACAGCGAGCGGCGGGTCCATTCAGTGGGATCGTTCAAGCGCTCGATGTACGGGGGACTCGAGAGCACGCTACTGTCCCGTGTCTCGTAGAGCGTGAAGAAGCGCGGACCGTCACCGGTCACGGCGTAGCGCCGGCCGCGCAGGAAGCCAGGAACGGAGAGGCGCTCGGGCAAGTGCTGGCGTGGATACCACGCCTGGACCTCGTGCTCCCCCGATGGATCCACGTCGAACCAGATCGCCAGCACCGCTCCGCCGATCATCGGCGCCCTCCGGACCTCGTCGTGCCACGCACCTGTCGGATCCGCCCCGTGACGCTCAGCGGGCACGTGGCGTAGTAGACGACCGCGGCGACGACGTCCTCGAGCCGCACCGGCCGCCCGCGGGTCACCGCGGCCCACCGTGCGCGCGAGAAGCCGGCGGGGCGCAGGACCGCGCCCGGGGCGACGCAATTCACCGCGATGTGCCGATCGCGCAGCGCCACCGCCAGCGCCCGGGTCAGCGCGAGGACACCCGCCTTGGACAGCGTGTACGGAATATACCCGGGCCAGGCACCCGTCGCGCCCGCATCACCGACGTTGACGATGTGGCCGCACTCCATCGTGTGCGCGGCGGCCTGACTGGTGAAGAAGGCGGCACGGAGGTTGAGGTCCAACGGGCGATCGTAGGCGGCCGGCGTCGTCGTCGCCAGCGGCGTCCGCACGAAGACGGCGGCGTTGTTGACGAGGACGTCGAGGCCGCCGAGCGCCCGCGCGGCCTCACGGACCAGACGGCCGGCCGCGCGTGGATCGGCGAGGTCGGCGCGGAGGGCCACGGCGCGCGCTCCGGCGGCGGTGAGCTGCCGCACGGTGGTGGCCGCCTCGCGCCGCGAGCGGTGATAGCCGATCGCCACGTCCATCCCACGATGTGCGAGGGCGAGCGCGATCGCCTGACCGAGCCGGACGGCCCCGCCGGTCACGAGCGCATGCCGCCGTTTCTTGACGCGTCCCCGTCGCTGTGTTGTGATCACGAATGCCTCATCATGGAACGCTCCGGGATCAGGAACTGGCTCAAGGTCCGAATGATCACCGGATTCTTCGTCACCGTCCCTGCCGTGGCCACCGCGTGGATCCTGTGGGTCTTCTGGAGTCGCATCGACGACATCTTCGGTCCTATGTACGAGCGCGCTTTCGGGCGTCCGGTCCCCGGCCTCGGCTTCATGACGGCCGTGACGGTCATCTTCCTGATGGGTGCGCTCGCGCGCAACGTCGTCGGCCGGCGCGTCCTCGGCTGGGCTGACGCCGTCCTCGAGCGGTTACCGGTCTTCGGGCGCCTCTACCCTTCGGTCAAGATGCTGGTCGATGCCTTCTCGCCAGAGCGTCGCAGCGGCTTCAAGGCCGTCGTCCTCGTGCAACATCCGCGCGAGGGCGGTTGGGCCTTCGGCTTCGTGACCAGCGAGGTCGTGGTCGAAGCGCCGACCGGCAAGCAGGAGATGAACACGGTCTTCGTTCCGACCAATAACCTCTACCTGGGCGACGTGATCCTGGTTCCGCGCGCCGACGTCCTCCACACGGGGCTCAGCGTCGAGGAGGGCATCCGGGTCATCCTGTCAGCCGGCACCGTGACCCCGTCCCGCCTGCCGCGCTTCTAGCGCACGGCTCCAGTCCGCGACGGCCTGGCCCAGAGGGTAGAGCTTGCCGAAGAAGAAGTGGTTCGCGCCCTCGATGACCTTGATCTCGGCCGAGGGAAGCCGCCGGCCGAGCGCGTGGAGCGCCGCGACCGGACAGTACTCGTCGTGATCGCCGGCGACGACCAGCAGACGGGCCGTGAGGGAAGCCAGCGCGGCAAACGGCTCGTCGCCCGTCATCGCCACGGGGGGCGCGACCAGGGCCACGGCGGTCAGCGGAGGGGCTTCAGCCCGCTCGCCGGCAACACGGGCGGCCACGGCCGCACCGAAGGAGTAGCCGGCGAGTCCGAGCGGCGCGCCCGACGGCAACACCGAGGCGAAATGGGCGAGCGCAGCCGTCACGTCGTGCCGCTCGTCGCGGCCCTGGCCGTGCTGGCCCGTGGAGGCACCGACGCCGCGGAAGTTGAAGCGCAGCGTGGCCAGCCCGAGCTCCCGGCACACCTCGGCGACCCGGACTACGACTGGATTGTCCATGTCGCCGCCGTAGAGCGGGTGAGGGTGGCAGATCACGACACCGCCCGGGGGGGTAGAGGGAAGGCTGATCCGCGCCTCGAGACGGGCACCATCGCACGTGGCCAGCGTTGCTTCGTCTTCGGATATCATACGGCCGAGAGAATAACGGGGGGCTCCTCTCCCGTCCAATCGATGTGCTGACCTGTTTCCGCACGCGGCGGCGCCTCGGGGCCTACCTCGACGGTGCCTTGGAACCCGGGGTCACCCGGACGGCCGCGGCCCACGTTGCCGGGTGTGCGCGCTGTCAGGCCGAGGTCGACGCTCTCCATCGACTCCGGAGCTCGCTTCGGGAGACCCTGTCGGTAGCGCTTCCGGCCGATTGGACCGGTTTCTGGCCGGGCGTCGTGCGGGGCATCGAGCGTGAGCGGCAGGCGGCTGCGGCACCGGCACGACAGTCGTGGCAGGGTCGACGTGGGTTCAGGCATCCCCGCGTCGCGTTCGGAAGCGCGCTCGCCGCTGCGGCGATCGGGGCCTTAACCCTGTGGCAAGTCATGGCTCCAACTCCTGCGCCGGCCGAGCCGGTCGTCGTGCATGCCGCAGCCTCCGAGCATCCAGGAGCCAGCGTCATGGTGTACTCGCCGCCTGAGCGAGATCTCGCGGTCGTGTGGGTCTTCGACTCCGAGTAGCCCGCCGGGCCGAGAGACTTCGCCACCCCGACGAACTTCTTCTGCCGTCGTTCTCGCTCGTTGCCGAGGCTTGGTCGGCTAGCGGTCTTTGAGGGCGGTGAGACGCTCGCGGGCCATCGGCGTCTCCTCCGCCTGCGGGAAATTGTCGACCAGATACTGAAGACGGGCCTGGGCGACCTGCGGCTGCTTCAGCTCGATGAGCGCGAGCGCTTCCTTGTAGAGTGCCGCGGGCGTCTTCTCGCCGCGCGGATAGTTCGCGACGACCTTCCGAAACTCCTGGATCGCCTTCCCGAGTTCTTCCTGGGCGCGCTCGGACTGTGCTCCATCGGTGAAGCCGCGGGCCAGGCTGAAGTACGCCTCGCCGACCCAGTACTGAGCGTTGCCAGCGAGCTTGTGGTCGGGGAAGCGCCGGATGAACTCCCGGAAGTTGGTGATCGCGATCTGATAGGCGCCCTTGCTGAAGTCGATGTAGGCGGCCTGATAGATGTCCTCAGGCTGGAGCGTCCCGGTCGTCGGTCGCGGAGGTGGCGGCGGCATGGGCGAGCCGGGCGTCGCGGTCTGCGGAGGTGTGCCGCTCGGAGCCGGAACGACGGCGCCCGGACTGGGCGTGGCGCCGGGAGCGGGCGCGATGCTCGACGAAGGCGGCCGCGGCGTCACGCCGAGCTGACGGCTCAGAGCCTCCATGCGCGTGGAGAGCTCGTCGACTCGGCTCGACAGCCCCGTGACGGACGTGGCCAGCCCCTCGAGTCGGCCGCCGAGCGCGTTGGCCTGACGCTCGAGGTCGGCGGCCTGATCGCGGAGGCGTCCATCGACCTGTGGGCCGAGGCCCTCCGCCTGCGCCTTGAGCTGCCGTGCGCTCGCCTGCAGCGAGGCGACGTCGGCCCGGATCTGCACGAGGTCGTGCTGGGTTGCGGTGCCGGTCACCTCGGCGGCGGCAGAGCAGCCTCCGAGCAGGAACACGGCGGTGAGGATCCGAAGCGGCCGCCCCGCCATCGCGTGTCCGCGGTTCAGCGCGGTTTGATCAGGAAGTGGGCGCGTCGATTTTTGGCCCAGCATGCCTCGGTGTGCTCGGTGCAGACGGGACGCTCCTCTCCGTAGCTGATGATCGTGATGCGATTGGCCTGCACGCCCTGGGCGACGAGGTAGTTCATGGTCGCCTTCGCGCGGCGTTCCCCGAGGGCGAGGTTGTACTCGTTGGTCCCGCGCTCATCACAGTGTCCTTCGACGAGGACGAGCATGTTCTCGTGCGACTTCAACCAGGCGGCATTGGCATCGAGCATCTTCGCGTCGGTCGGTCGAATGTCGTATTTGTCGAAGTCGAAGAAGACGTCTTTCAAGTCGGCGATGGCCGTAAAGTCACGCGGAACCGGGCGGGCGCCACCGCTGGGGCTCACGGTCGGCGTCGCCGTCGCGGGAGTGCTCGTGCTGGGCTGCATGGGGGTGGCGCCGGAGCTGGCGGGTGCGCTCGGACTTGCCGGCGACCCGGTCGCCCCCGCGGCGCCCGTCGGTGCTGGTGCAGATGCCGCTATCGTCGCGGGGCGCTTCGCGCAGCCCACCATGACGACGACCAGCACCAGGAGCGCCACGACACTTCCGATGCGACCACGGGTAAACATGATGCCTCCTTGTCCATGATGCACGGATGGGAGCCCGCGCGGCGCTAATCCTATCACGGCAGTCGCGGCGACCAAGAGGGACTTGTCGCTTCCGTCGAGCCGCCGGTGACCGCGATCGCCTCCGACGATCCATCCGCGAGCATCGCGTACAGGTGGAACGCGCCGAGACGGTTCGACTGGAACACGAGATGCCGTCCGTTGGGTGCCCACGCCGCGCCCTGGTTGTCGCCGGGGCCGGCGGTGAGGCGGCGCGGATTCGAGCCGTCGGCACCGATGGCCCACAAATCGTGCGTGCCCTGACGGGCCGTGAACACGATGACGTCGCCGCGCGGTGACCAGCGCGGCTGCGTGTGGTGGCCGCCGTTCGTGAGCTGACGGACGCTGACGCCGTCGGCGTCCATCACGAACACGTGGGGGCTGCCGGCGCGGTCGCTGATGAACGCGATCTGCTGCCCCGTCGGTGACCAGCTGGGCTCGGTGTCGATCCCGGCGTGTCGCGTGAGCCGTCGCAGAGTGCCGGTGGCCAGCGTCAGCGCATAGATCTCGGGATTGCCGTCCTTGGACAGCGTCATCGCCAGCGTCTTGCCGTCGGGACTGAAGGCCGGTGACGAATTGATGCCCACGAACGCGGCCAGCGTCTGCTCGGGCCGGCGCTCGAACGGAAACGCGCGGAAGAGATCGGGGTACCCGTTCTTGTACGACGTGTAGGCGAGCGAGCGGGCGTCCGGTCCCCACACCGGCATCAAGTTGATGGAGCCGTTGCGCGTCACCGGGCGGACTCCGAAGCCGTCGTAATCGGCCAGCAGGATCTCCTTGGCGCCGCGCGGTCCGGCCACGTAGGCGATCTTCGTGTCGGCGATGCCCGGCTCGCCGGTGAACTGGAGCACGATCTCATCGGCGATCTTGTGGGCGAGCCGGCGCGACTGGTCGGGCGGCACCTCGAACTTCTTGGACGCGATCAGACGGAACTCCGGGGAGGTGAGATCGTACAGGCGCATCTCTCCGTCGATGCGTGATCCGCGCAGGGCGAGCAGCCCGTGGACACCGGCGTGGGCACCGGCGGCCGCGAAGTCCGTCCACGACTGCTTGAGCGCCGCGGCGTTGTCGGCCGGAATCGCGCCGGTCGCCGCCACCACGCTGAACAGACCGGAGAAGGTCAGGTCGGCGCCGGTGATGCTGGCCAGGAGCTTCCCGGTGGCGGCGGGATCGGCGCCGGTGGTGACGGTGAACTCGGGAATCGCGATGTTGAGCTTCTTGGTGCCGCCGCCGGTGATGTTGATGTAGACGTCCACGCCCTGGGCCCGTGAGGGCGGCGGCGTGGTGAGCGGCGCGGCGAGAGCGAACGCGAGCAGGAGCATGAGCGAAGCAGCGAGCAGACGTTTCACGCAGAATTACCTCGCGCGCGGATCGTAGATGAACTGGAGGCCGACGGTCAGCGTTGGCTTCTCGAATCCCTCGGGCAACGGCGGAAATGGATTCGCGTCACTGATCGCCCGCATGGCGAGCTGGTCGTAGGCCGAGTTGCCCGACGTCTTGCCGACCGCGACCCGCCGTAACCGGCCGTTGCGCTCGATCTCGAAGATGACTTCGGGCTGGCGCCCCTCGATGGCCCGTCCTTCCCAGCGCTCCTGAATTTTCCGGTGGATGGCCTGGATGTACCACGCGTACGGAAAGTCGGCCACGTTGAGCGTCACCGCGCCCGCGCCTTGCGGCGACCCCGTCGGGCTGCCGATCGGTGGTGAGGACGGTGGCTCGACGCGGGCTGGCGCGGTCGGCGGCGGCAGCACCGGCGCGGGCTTCGGCGCGCTCGCCACGCTCGGTAGCTCCTTGTCGCCGGGACGAGGCAGCGCGGGAGTCGGCGTTCGATCGGGCAGCGCGGCGCTGCGCGACGGCAGATCCCGAACCGGCATGTCGCGCACGGGCGGCAGCTCGTGCGCGGGCGGAAGCTCCCTGGGCGTCGCCGCGGGCTCGTTCGGCCGTGGCGGCAGCACCGGCTCCGGACGCGGCACGCCGACCGCAGCGACCGCCGGGACCAGATTCACGACGTAGGTCTTGGTCGGAGCCGTCCGCCAGATCGTGGCGCCGACGACGACGCCGACGATGAGCACGATGTGCGCGATCGTGGAGAGCGCCAGCGGCCCGAACGGAACACGCAAGCGCCGAAGCGCGGGACCGAAGCGCTGGGGGCCTGCCCCGAGCGTCATGACCGCGGCCGCCATCTCAGCGCTCGCGAACCGGTTCCGTCACCATGCCGAGTCGTTCGATTCCCGCCCGGCGCACGCGGTCCATCGTCTCGACGACGGCGCCGTAGGAGAGGCCGGCGTCCGCCTTGAGATAGAGCGTCTTGTCCGTCCGGTTCTTGAACGCATCACGGAGGGCCTGCTCGAGGGCGCCGGCCGTGAGGCGCTTGTCGTTGAGGAAGAGTCCTTGTTCCTTGGTGACGGTGAGGACCATCCGCTCTTCGACCGCGGTTGGACGCGACGCCGCTCGCGGCAGGTTGACGTCGATGCCGCGATACATCATGGGCGCCGTCAGCATGAAGATGAGCAGGAGGACGAGCACCACGTCGACCAACGGGATGATGTTGATCTCGGCCAACGAGGTGCCGACGCGGCGCGAGCCGTCGGCGTCGTCCAGCTTAAAGGCCATCTTTGACGGAGCGCGTGACCTTGGCGCTGGCGGTGGGGCGGGCCAGCAGATTGAGGACGTCGAGGGCGAAGCCATCCATCTCGGCCGACCAGTGCTTCACGCGATTGACGAAGTAGTTGTAGCCGATGACGGCGGGGATCGCCGCGCCGAGACCGAACGCGGTGGCGATCAACGCCTCGGAGATGCCAGGCGCTACCACGGCGAGGGAGGCCGATCCCTGCTGGCCGATGCCCTGGAAGGCCGCCATGATGCCCCACACGGTCCCGAAGAGCCCGATGAAGGGGGCCGCGCTGGCGGTGGTCGCCAGGAACGGCAAGTAGCGCTCGAGGCGCGAAACTTCGTGGCCGGCTGCGCGCCGCATGGCGCGCTGCGCGACCTCGACGCCGACGCCGCCCACGTCGTCCACGTCATCGAGGCTTTCCTCGAGCCCCGCGACCTCCTGATAGGCCGCCGCGTACAGCTGGGCCAACGGACTCTCGCGATACTTCTTGACGGCGGCGTGCACCGCGGTGCCGCGCCGTCCCTCGCGATAGATCTTGAGGAACGCCAGCGTCTGGCGCTTCACGCGCCTGAACTGCCACCACTTCTCGACGATGAGCGCCCAGCTGATGATCGAGAAGCCGAGCAGGATCAACAGGACGGTCTTGGCGACCGGCCCGGCGCTGAGAACCAGATCGAGGATCCCGTTGTGGAGGGCGTCCGTTGACGGCACAGATGCTCCTTAAGCTTTCCCCCATATTAGCAAAGAGCTCGCGCATCCGCGGTATAACGAGACGTGCGGTATCGTCCGCCCCGAGGCGTCGTCCTCTGGCTCGCGTCCATCGTCGTCGTCGTCACCGTGGCGCTCTTGCCCGTGCCGCGGCCCACCACCGGCCAGGTCGTCTCCGACGCACGCCGTGCGGTAGAGGACTTCGTCGCCCGCTTCGGCGAGGCGGAGATCGCCGACCTCGTCGTCACCCAGACGCTGACGCTTTATCACCCCGATGGCCGCCACCCGCAGTCGACCGGCGAGCAGCGGCTCTTCGTGAAGCTGCCGAACCGCCAGCGGCTCGAGCAGACGGTCGATGGTCGGAAAGAAGTTCACCTGGCGGTTGGCGATCGCACGTGGGTATGGCGGGAGGGCAAGGTCACCGAGGCGACGTCATCCGAGCGTCAGCGGCCGCAGCTCATCACGCCGTTCAAGCGCGGCGTCGACGATCTGCTCGCCGAGTGGAAGGCGCGGGGCGTCCGGACCGACGTCAGTCATGTCACGCGATATCGGCGGCGGACCGTGACCGTGATCGGGGCCGCACCCGACGACCGTCAGGTGCCGGCCGTCTGGCTCGATCCCGACTACGGCGTCGTGCGCGTGGTCACCCGCGAGAAGGTCGGATCGCGCGAGGGCGTCGTCGATCTCACGCTGTCCGAGCACCGTCCCCTCCGCGACCGCGTCTTCTTCCCGTTTCGCGAGGAGTTCTTCGCCGACAGCCGGCTGCTGTTCGTCATCAGCGTGAAGTCGGTCGACGTCAATCGCGGACTGTCCGACGAGCTGTTCGACCCCGACGGGCTGCGCCGCCTCCGCTGAGCCGCGACACCGAGCGGTTCCCCGCGATCCAGTACCGCAGCGGCAGACCGACGGCTTTCGTGATCCCGATGCGCGTGCCTCGCGCGGTCACGAACTCGCGCGGAGCGTCGGGCGGCTCGATGGTCACGCGACTCCGCGTGAGGTCGCAGCCGTTGTCGCGCACCGTGATGCCCAGCGCGCGAGTGAGATTGCCGGGGCCACTGGCGAGCTTCGGAGAGTCCGCCGCCACGTGACGGCGTCGAGCCATGGCGGCGACACCGAGCACGGGCTCCAGCGCGCGGATCAGCACGCAACCCGGCTGGCCAGCCGGGTTCGTGATGGCATTGAGGCAGGCGTGCATCCCGTAGTTGAGATACACGTACGCGTGTCCACCGGGGCCGTAGAAGAGCGCGTGGCTGCCAGGACGGAAGGCCGCGTGCGAGGCGGCGTCTTCCGGCCCCAGGTACGCCTCCGTCTCGACGATGCGGCCGGCCGTCACCGTTCGTCCGCGGCGGCTGACCACCAGGCATCCGAGGAGATCGCGGGCGACGGCCCACGGCGGCCGGAGATAGAAGCGGCGCGGCAGCGGCACTAGGGACGCAGGCGCTCGAGTACGAGACGCCGGAGCGACTCGTCGTCGAAGGCGACGCCGGCGCGCGGAGGCAGTTCGGCCTCCGTCTTGAGGCCGGTCTCGCTCACGATGACGGCGATCGTCTGACCGGGATCAAGCCGCGTGTCGGCCAGGAGCCTCGCGAGCACCGCCAGCGAGCCTGCTCCGGTCGGCCCGGCCCAGATACCTTCGGTGCGCGCGAGCAAGCGCTGCGCGGCGAGGATCTCCTCGTCCTCCGCGTGGCCGGCGAGGCCGCCGTGCTCACGCAGCAGGTGCAGCACCCACTCGCCCTTGCGGCCAGGATTGCCGGCGGCCAGGCCCTCGGCCACGGTGTATCCGATCTTCTGGGGCTGGAGCCTTCCACCGTCGCTCCAGGCCCGCGCGATGGGATTCGCGCGGGTGGCCTGGGCGGCGACCATCGTTGGCATGCGCTCGATGAAGCCCACCTCGTGCATCTCGCGGAAGCCCCGGGCACACGCGATGAAGATCTCGCCGACCGCGACCGGCGCCACGACGACGTCGGGCGGCCGCCAGCCCGTCTGCTCGCCGATCTCCCAGGCCAGCGTTTTCTTGCCTTCCTGCTTGTACGCATTGCGCGAGGCGCCGCAGTCGAAGAAGAGCCGTTCCTCGACCAAACGGTCCCACAGGCCAATGAGATCGTCGTAGACGCCCTTGTAGAGGACGAGATCGCTCGCGGTGGCCGACATGTGCAGCAGCTTGGGCGCCGAGGCGCGCTCGTACGCGAAGATGAAGGCGCGCAGGCCGGCCCGTGCCGAGTACGCCGCGATCGACGAGCCCGCGTTGCCGGTGCTGACCACCGAGGTCGCGGTGAATCCGAACTGGAGCGCGGCGCCGACGGCGGTGGCGGACGTGCGGTCCTTGACGGTGCCGGTCGGGTTGGCGCCATCGAACTTGACCAGCAGTCGTCGCACGCCGAAGTGCCGCGCCAGGCGCGGACACTCGATCAACGGCGTGCCGCCCTCGCCCAGCGAGACGCGATGGGCAGGATCCGCGATGGGCAGGACGGGCGCGTACCGCCAGAGGCCGTGACCGGTGAAGACCGCCGGGCCGCGGCGTCGCAGGACATCGAGGTCATAGACCACGGCGAGCAGGCCGCGGCACTTGGCGCACTCGAGCCGATAGTCGAGGGCGTGGGCGGCGCCGCACTCGATGCAGACGAGCGAGCGCGCCAGTGACTCAGGGCCGGCGTTCAAGGGTACTGATCATCTCCTCGAGGCGGTGCCGCAGCGTGTGCTCGGCCAACGCGCGCCGCCGTGCATTCTCACCGATGGCGCGGGCCTCGTCGGGGTGGGCGAGATAGTGGTCGAGCATGCGACGGCACTCTGCGAGGTCGCGGTAGGCGACGACCTCGTCACCCGGCTTGAAGAGCGTCGCGAGGTCGTCCTTGAAGTCCACGACCTGGCAGGCCGCGGCCGCGGCGAGCTCGAAGGTCCGCGTGTTGACGCCCACGATGTCGTTCATCGGGTGATGCTGGTTGAGCGAGAGCACCGACCCCGAGTAGACGCAGAGCTTGTCGCGGCCGAAGACGGCTGGCCCAGCCACCAGCTTGCGCACGTCGTGATCCCGGCTGCGCACCCAGCCGGAGCCCCAGAGCCGCAGGGGATAGGAGCTCAGGGAGCGCACGAAGCGCTCGCGATACGGATAGCGGCTGCCCACGAACGACAGTCGCGCCTCGAAGCGCCGGCGATCGTCCTCGGTGAGGGCGACGGGGTGATGCTCGCGCGGCACGCAGTACATGGGCAGGTAATGAACGTTCGTCAGCCCCGCCTGCTGCAGCATCCGGAGCGCGTAGCGCTCCTTGGTGAAGAAGAAATCGTAGGCTTCGATGCACTCGAAGGGGATCATCCACAGCGGGTTGTCGGGGAAGAAGTTGACGACGACGACGTCGAGCGCTGCCCGCAGCCGCCGGACGACGTCGGGCCCGATGGGCCCGCCCTTGATGACCAGGAGCACCTGCGGCCGCCAGTCGTCGGCCATCCGTTGCAGCCGGCCGAGCAGCACGCGCGTGTACAACGCCTTGGTGGGCTTGTTCTTGTAGAGCGGGTTCTCGCGCCGGTAGGCGAAGGTACGCACCTCGTGACCGAGCGCGGTCAGCTCGTCCGCGAAGTCCATCCCCATGAGTCCAGGCCGCTCGAAGGGAAGAACGATCAGCCAGCGCACGGCGGGTAGCCTAGCACGCGCCCGCCGGCGCCGCGGTCAGGCGACGGCGGAGGCGCCGAGCGCCCGGCGACAGCGCGCGGCGAAGAGCGGATCGAAGAGCGCGGCGGTGGCGACCAGCGTGGCGTCGGCGCCTTCGCGCAGCAGGTGCTGAGCGCGCTCCTCGGTCGAGATGCCGCCGACGGCGAGGATGGCGTGCGGCCACGTGCCGGCTTTGCGCCAGGCGAGCAGCTCCTCGACCTGACGCGAGGCCACCGGGAAGGTGGCAGAGCCGACAACCTCGACCCACTCGCGCCCCTCGAAGGCGGCGTTGCCCTCGTCGTCGACCACGCGCCGCGGAATCGCGTGCACGAGGACGAACCCGTGGACCCACGGGGCCAGCTTGGTTGCCGTCTCGTGAAGCGCCCGGGGCGTGCGGAAGATTCCCAGCTTCGCCAGCACCGGCACGCTGACGCTGGTCCGGACCCGGAAGAGGATCTGGGCGGCGAGCGGGATGTTCTCGTACACCATCAGACCGGGCTCGGCGAAAGGATTCGGGGCGGCCAGGTGGACCTCGATCGCGTCTGCGCCGGCCTCGCACGCCCAGGTCGCGCACAGCGCGTAGTCGGCAATGAACGCATCGATCCCGTCCGTCAGGCTCGGTGTGCCCATGACGCTCACCACCAGCATCTGACCGCGGCCGATACGCTCCTTGGCCCGGCGCACGTCCTTCCGCCAGACCTCCGGGTCCATCGAGGGCTGGCCCAGGGAGACGGCGATCGTCGTGTTGCCGTTGAGTCCCGGCCGCTTCGCGATGACGGCACCCTGCTCGTGGTTGTCCACATGGCGGATGTTCGGGAGGCCGAGCGCGCCATGGGGACGGGACCGCACCGTGGCATACGTGAGGACGTCATAGCCGAGGCGGGCATAACCCTCGATCCACCGGGAATTGAGCAGCGGGCCGGCGGCGACCCCCAGGGGCGAATTCAGGTCGTAACCGACGAGGCGAGCACCAGGACCGGGAGGAAGCCTCCGAACACGCGGAAGCGTCGGGGCGTGTTCATAGTTCCACGAGTACGAGCGATCGACGCGATAGACAGCAGAAATGGCCAAAAGCCTCCCTTTCCCTGGGATCCGTCCTTCCGAAAAGCCATCATATCACGCACTTAGACCTTGCGCATCCTGTGGTCAGACCTTTCGTGATCTGCGATGTTCGCGCGATGGTGTCGATCGTCGCGAACTCAACGGAACGCGGGAGCGATCTCGCGAGCGAGGAGATCGAGTTCACGCATGATGTGGCGGTGCGGCATGCCGGGAAAGAAGGTCCGACAGATGAGATGAGTCATGCCGTACTGCTCGACGAAGCGGCGGATCTTCGCCACGCACTGCTCGGGGCCGCCGATGATGAAGCGATCCTCCATGAGCTTGTCGAGATCCGTCGCGATCGACGCGTCGATGAACGGATGGCGCCAGCCGCCCGCGTACTCTTTGCGGTAGGCGACCATGATGTGCTGCTCGGCCAGGTCGCGTGCCTGCTGATCGGTGTCGGCGACGATGAGATCGCGCGTCAGTGGCCACTCCTGGATGGGACTCGTGAGCCCGGCCATCGTGCGGTTCTCCAAAAACTGTCGCTTGCCGTTCAGCAATCGTCTGAGGTCTGCCGTCGGACCAGGAAGCCAGTTGTCTGCCAGGGTTGCCGCTCGCTTCAGCGTGAGGTCGCCCCAACCGCCGATCCATACCGGTGGGTGCGGCTTCGTCATCGGCTTGGGCTCGATGCGGCCCTCGACGGAGTAGTAGCGGCCCTTGAACCGCGTCGTCTCCTGGGTCCACATCCCTTTCATGATCGCGAGCTGCTCTTCGAAGCGGGCGCCGCGCTTCTCGAGGTCGACGCCGTAGAGGGCGAACTCGTCAGGCTTGTACCCGATGGCGATGCCGAGCGTGAAGCGGCTCCCGGACATCACGTCGAGCATGGCCACTTCTTCGGCCAGACGCACCGGGTGGTAGAACGGGGCGACGAGGATGTTGGTGCCCAGCATCATGCGCGACGTCCGTGTCGCGAAGCCCGCGAGCACGGTCAGCGGCGACGGCCAGTAGTGATTCGCGACCGCGTGGTGCTCCTCCATCCACGCCGAGTCGAAGCCGAGCTCCTCGGCGCGCGTGACTTCCTCCAGCGCCTCTCGGTAGTAGTGGCCGCCTTCGCTGGGAATGAAGCCGATCTTCAGTCGGGCCATGGAGGCTCCTCGCGGTCGATCATGCCCGCACGATACTATCGCATTCGCCGGCACGCCGGGGCCCGCGACGTCCTTGACAGTCGTCGACGCGGTGATTAGGGTTGGGCTCCGCCCGCGTCGCGAGGGGCAAGGAGGTTGCGCGATGCGACTCCCGAAGGACCGTCACGCGCTGCAGCGTGACGACGCTCTCACCACCGAAGCTCCCGCCTACATGCGAAAGGGGTAGAGCATGCAACCCGGCTGGCTGAAACAGTACTTCCATCAGCACGTCGACCATCAACACGTCGACGTCTCGCGGCGTGACTTCGTGAAGTCGGGCTTCGTGGCGGGAGTGGCCGCCGGGGTGGCCGCGGGCGCGGCCGGATCGGCCGAGCAGGCCGAGGCGCAGACGTACATCAATCCGCTGGGAGGCCAGTGGTGGCCGTCGTCGTGGGGCGCCCAGGACGTGCGTGGCGCCAACAACCGGATCACACCGGCGAAAGTGCTGGAGGCGGCGCATCTCATCAAGACCGGGAAGATCTATCAGCTCGGCCGCGTGCTGGAGAAGGGCATCCCGCTCTTCGGCGAGCGCCTCGGCGCTCACGTGGTGTTGCCGGGCACGCCGACGGGCGGCCCGTTCGGCAACCACAAGCTGTACTACCACGACGAGCTGTTCGTCGGAGAGATCGGCCAGATCGGCTCTCAGTTCGACGGCCTCGGTCACATCGGCATGATGGCGAGTGACGGCAAGATCCGTTACTACAACGGCTACACGCAGGAAGAGGTCGGCACGGCGTACGGAATCAAGAAGGTCGGCATCGAGGAGCTGAAGCCGTTCTTCACGCGCGGCATCCTGCTCGACGTCCTGGCCGTCAAGGGCGGCGAGCGCCTGCCCATCGGCTACGTGATCACGATGGACGACGTGCAGCAGACGCTGCGCCGCCAGGGAATCCGGGAGCCGGGCGAGGGAGACGCCGTGCTGTTCCGTACCGGCCACGGCAAGCTCTGGAAGAAGGACAACGCGGAGTTCAACAAGGGCTGCCCCGGGCCGGGCGCGACGGTGGGGCGCTGGCTGGTCGAGCGCAAGGTCTGCGTGGTCGGCGGCGACACCTGGCCCGTCGAGGCGGTGCCGGGCGAGAGCGCCGACCTGCCGTTCGCCTGTCATGCCATCTGGATCACGATGAACGGCATCTTCATCAACGAGAACCTCGACCTCGAGGTGCTCGCGGCCGACAAAGCGTACGAGTTCGCGTGGTCCTTCAACCCGCTGCCGCTCAAGGGCGCGACAGGCTCGCCCGGAAACTCGGTGGCGATCGCCTGACCGACGGCCTGAGCCGCGGCCGATTTCGCGAGGGCGTCGTCCTCTCGCTCGCCCTCGTGCCCTCGGTGTTCGTGTACGCGACGGTGTTCGGCGGCCTCGCCGTCCAGGCCGGCCTGCACGTCGTCGAGGTGCTCGCGATGTCCGTGCTCGTCTTCGCGGGCGCCTCCCAGTTCGTCGCCGTGCCCATGATCGCGGCCGGCGCGTCGCCGCTCTCCGTCATCCTCACCACCTACGTCGTGAACATGTGTCACTACCTGATGGCGGCGACACTGGCGCCGTCCTTCGGAGCGTTCTCGCGCCGGCGATTGGCGCTGATCGCGCATGTCGTCATCGACGAGTCGTTCGCGGTCGCGGTGTCGCGATCACGGCCGCCCGACGCCGCGGTCTTCCTCGGCAGCGCGGCCGCCATCTTCGTCGCCTTCGTGGGTGGCGTCACGGTGGGGACGCTGATCGGCGGCCTGGTCGCCGAACCCGAGCGCTACGGCCTCGACTTCGCCTTTCCCGCGGTCTTCCTCGCCCTGGTCGCCACCCGGCTCCGCCACCGTCGAGACTGGCTCGTCGCCGTTGGTAGCGCTCTGGCGGCGCTCGCCATCGCCGTCAGGCTCCCCGGCAACTGGCACATCATCATCGCCGGCCTGACGGTGAGCGGCGCGGGAGCACTGTTCGGCGATCCCGAGGACACCGCGTGAGGGCGAGCGTGGCGCTGACGATCGCCGGTATGGCGCTTGCCACATATCTCACTCGCGCGCCGCTGCTGCTGGCGCTGGCCCGCCGGCCGCTGCCAGCGCGGCTCCGGCTGTGGCTGCGCCTGATCCCGCTCGCCGTCCTGCCCGCGCTGGCGGTGCCGATGGTCCTGGCGCCGGGGGGCCAGCTCGTGGCCAGCGCCGGCGAGCCTCGGCTGTGGGGCGCCGTCGTAGTCTTCGTGCTAGCCGGCCGTCGCGTGAACCTGCTCGTGAGCGTGGCGGCGGGTGTCGCCGTCGTCGCCGCCCTCCGGGCGATCGGGTAAGATCAGCGAGATGGTGGAGTCGTTCACCGCCGACGAGCGCGCGGCCCTCGCTCCCTACGTCACAAATCTTGACGGTCCGGTCTTCGCGCTCACCAATCTTCCCGAGGTGGTGAAGGGTGCGCTCTTTGCCCGCTATTCGCGCTCGCCGAAGTCGCTCCGGCGTCTGCTCCTCGACGAGTTCATGGGAACCGGAGCGCTTGTTAGTCCTGTTGGCGCAGTATTCGATACGACGCGCGCCGAACAGCTCTACGAGCGCGTCTTCTTCGAGTACGGCGACGATTCGGTCGCGCAGCTCGGCGGCGTGCACCTGGCCTGTGAAGGCGCGTCGAACATCCTTACCAAGGTCCTCGAGTGGGGCCGCCTGATGGCGTACCTCGAGCAATCCACGCGTTATATTCCCTACGACGACCAGCCGGGGGGACGCTACCGCTACCACGTTCCTAAGGAGCTGCCCGAGCCGCTGCGCCAGCGCTACGTGGTGACGCTCGACCGCGTGTTCGACACCTATCGCGCCTGGCTACCGCGCCTGCGCGACTTCTTCGCCGCGCGCTTCCCGCGAGCCGAGCGCGATTCCGAGTCGGTGTACCGGATGACCATCCGGGCCAAGACTCTGGACACCCTGCGGGGCCTGCTGCCGGCGGCGACGACGTCGAACGTCGGGATCTTCGCCACTGGCCAGGCGTATGAGCAATTACTGCTGCGCATGCGAGCCCATCCACTCGCCGAGGTTCGTGACTACGCCGACGTGATGCTCGTCGAGCTTCGCAAGGTGATTCCTGCGTTCCTCCGCCGCGTGGACCTCGCCGAGCGGGGAGGTGTCTGGTCGTCGTACCTGGCCGAGACCCGCGAGGCGGTGCGCGAGATGGCTGAACGATTTGCCGGCGCGACGGCCAGCGAACCGCGAGACGAGGTCACGCTCGTGGACTTCGATCCCGACGGCGAGGTGAAAGTGGTGGCGGCCGCGCTGTACGCGGCCTCGCGGCTGCCCGATGATCAGCTCCTCGCCATCGCCCGCCGGCTGACCCACGAGGAGCGGCTCCAGATCCTGAGTGCGTACGTGGGCAAGCGCGCGAACCGCCGCCACCGTCCCGGTCGTGCGTTCGAGCGCACGGCGTATCGCTTCGACGTCCTGACCGACTACGGCGCCTTCCGCGATCTCCAGCGTCACCGTCTGCTCACGCTGGAGTGGCAGCGGCTGACGCCGCGTCACGGCTACGTCGTGCCGGTGGCCGTCGAGGACGCCGGCGGCCGGGAGGACTGGGAGCGCGTGATGGAGGACTCGGCGCGGCTCCACGACGCCATCGCCGACGCCGAGCTCCCGGAGGCCGCGTCGTACGCCGTGGCCATGGCCTATCGGGTCCGCTTCTACATGGACATGAACGCGCGCGAGGCGATGCACGTGATCGAGCTGCGCACGGCGCCTCAGGGCCATCCGGCCTACCGGCGCGTCTGTCAGACGATGCATCGACTCATTGCCGAGCGTGCCGGCCACCGCGCCATTGCCGCCGCGATGACGTTCGCCGATCACTCGGAGGTGGCGCTCGAGCGCCTGGAGTCGGAGCGAGCCGCCGAGCGCCGCCGCCGCTCGTGAGTGAGCGCCGCACCCGCCGGACCGTCCGGCGGCCGCCTGCCCGGTAGTTCCGGCACGACCCGCTTGCCGAGTGCGACCCTCGCGATGATAATTGGTCGACCAACCAAAAAACCATGAGGACACGATCGTGAGCCCGAAGGTCGGCGTAGCCCCATTGCGGCGCGAGCAGATCGTCCGCGCGACGATTCGTTGCCTGGCCCGCGAGGGCTACTCGGGGCTCACCATGAAGAAGGTGGCGCGGCTGGCCGGTGTGAGTCCGGGGATCCTCCACTATTACTTCACCGACAAGCGGGCCATCCTGGTGGCTGCGCTGGAGACGGTCACCGCCGATCTCGACCGGCGGGTGGGGGCCGCTCAGGCACGGAGCGGCCAGGATCCCCGGGCGCGCCTGCGCGCGCTGATCCACGCGTGCCTGGAGTCATCGGTGGCGATGCGCGAGGTGTGGATCGTCTTCGTCGAGTTCTGGGGCGAGATGATGCACGACGCCGGCCTGCGCTCGATCAACGCGGGGCTGTACGCGCGGATGCGGCGGCTGATCGCGATGCCGGTCGCCCAGGGGGTGCGCGCGGGGCGCTTCCGGCGCGTGTCACCGACCGAGGCGGCCGCCGTCATTCTCGGTCTGCTCGACGGCGTCTCGCTCCAGCTCACGTTCGACCCGCGGGCCTTCAGTGGGGCGGCGGCGGCGCGCTTTTGCGAGGACGCCCTCGGCCGCTATCTGGCCCGCGAAGGAAGGGAGAAGCCATGAACGCCGTCGTCGCCGATGAATTCAGGGAGAAAGCACGGGACTACCTCGCCGCTCGAGGAACTCGCGTCGCGGCGGAGGCCGTCCGCGAGCGCGTCGCCGCCGCCTTCACGGCGCTCGACGACGTCCTGGCCGGCGTGCCGGCAGCCCAGGCGGCTCGCCGGACGATTCCCGGTGAGTGGACGATCCAGGAGATCGTGGACCATCTGGTGGAAACGTATCGTCCGGGTGTGGACGAGCTGCGCTGCCTGTTCGCAGGCGAGCGCCCTCCCGGCGAGGCCGTGCCGGCGAGCCTCCAGTCGAAGGCGCCGCACCTCCGGCCATGGCCGTGGCTGCTCGGCGAATTGCACCGGCTCAACGCTGACATCCTCGGACTGCTGGACGCCGTCCCGCCACACTTCGAGACGACAGCCCGAGCGCCCCTGGTGATGGTCGTCAACGTTCCCCGGCCGGGCGGCGGATTCGAGCCGCTGCACTGGGTCGAGGAGCTCGACTGGAAGGCGTATGTGATCGCGTCGTGGCGCCTGCATCCGATCGACCACCTCAATCAGACCAAGCAGGTGCTCGAGGGGAAGGCGCGAGGGTGATCACGCGCGACGAGCTTCAGGCTCTGGCGTCGACGGCGGTCTTCGCGCGCGACTACGACTTCCGGGTCACCGCCTTCGCCGACGGCGAGTGCACCGTGGACGTGCCGTTTCAGCCCGGGCTCGAGCGCCCGGGCGGCGTGATCGGTGGCCCGGCGTTCATGGCCGCGGCCGACGTCGCCATGTGGCTGGCCATCCTCACGCGCCTGGGCACTGGCGACGGGTCGGTCACGGCGTCACTGACGACGGCGTTCCTGGGTGCCGCGCGTAAGGAGGGCTTCACATGCACGGCGCGCGTGCTGAAGCTCGGACGGCGGCTGATCCATGGCGTGGCGGAGTGCATGACCGCGGACGGCCGCCTCTTGACCCACCACACGGTGACCTACATGCGCCCGGATTCCTCGGCTCCTACTGATTAGATCGTCGCGGGGCCCAGCTCGCTCGGGTCGTTCGGCTCCTACTCGTTAGATCGTCGCCTCGCGACTGGCGGGGCCCAGCCCGCTCGGGTCGTTCGGCTCCTACTGCGGTTCCTGCTTGACGATCACGCCACAGGCGATGCGGGCCCCGCTGTTGCCTGTCGGATCCGTCATGAAGTCGTCGGGGCTGCCGTGCACGACCAGCGCGCTGCCGTCGCCGTCGAACAGCGACGTGGAGCCGGCGCCGAGCGTGATGCGGTCGGTGGTCGTCTCCAGGCGGCCGCTGCTATCGGCCTCGATCGTGAGATTCGGCAGGTCACCGGCGTGCGGACCGCGCGGATTGAGCAGGCCGTGCTGCCGCCCTTCCGGGTTGAAGTGATTGCCGGCCGAGCTGAAGGCCGGTCCTTCGCATCGCCCTACCTCGTGCAGGTGCACGGCCTTCGCACCGGGCGGGAGCCCTCGAACCTCGACGACGACCCTCACCCCGGCGTTGAGCTGAGTCAGCAGGGCGCTGCCCACGGTGCGCCCCTCGGCGTTGTGAAGCTCGGCGGTTGCGGTGGCGCCGATCGTCCGACCCGTCGGCAGCACGGCACAGGCGGCGAGCCCGACGGCCACGGCCGCGACGCTTCCGATCCCCACGAGCCTCATCGCTGACGCCTCTGATGCATGCGGACAACATGCCACCCCGCGCGCTCGTCCTCGGTCATCTCCGGTGAATTGCCGATGGACTCGACGTAGTAGGCGAGGTCCCACAACTCGGCATCCTCCAGGATCAGGTGATACGACGGCATCGCGGTGCCGTCGAGCCCGGTGATGAACGTGCGAAACAGGTCACGCGTCGTCGGTCCACTCTTGAGCGGGCGCCGAGCGAGATCGGACGGCTTCACCTTGAGGTCTTTGGCCGATGGTCCGTCTCCGCGGCCTTCGCGACCGTGACATTCGCGACACTCGCCCTTTTCGTAGACCTGACGACCATGCGCGATCGCAGCCGGTGTCGACGGCGGTGCCGCAGGAATGACCAGCGGCTCGGGCGCTAGGCTGCCGGCGAACCTCGGCGAAAAATTCTTGATGAACGCGATCACCGCATCGACCTCGGCTTCGCTGAGATGGTCTTGCGGCACCATGCCGGTGCCGGGAAGCCCCCGCACGATGCTGCGCCGCAAGTCTTCGTTCGTGGGCAGCTGGCCCGAGGCCGTCGAGCGGATCCTGTAGCGCCCGGCCGTGAAATCGCGCGGGGCCGTCCGGAAGTGATGGGCGGCGTGCCCGCGGCCGTCACCCTGCTCGCCGTGGCAGATGGCGCAGTTCGCGCCATAGACCTGGCGGCCAAGGTCGCTCTCAGGGGACGCCCGGGCGACGTCGGAGGCGGCGAGCAGCAGGCCGCCCGCGACGATGCCCAGTGTTCCCACACGCCCGAGGCCTATTCGAGCACCACCAGCTGGCCGACGACGTGCGCCGGGTGCAGGTGACACTTGATCGGGAAGATGCCGGCTTTGTCAGCCGTGAACTTCACGTCCTTGCTCTTGCCGCCCTCGACGACCTCTTTGACGCCGAACGCCGCGACCTCGTACCCGTGCTCATCCTGGTGACGGTTGATCAGCTTCAGCATGACGCTGTCGCCTTTCACGACCAGAGCCAGCGCCAACCAGAATCGCCGCATGCTCATCCTCCCTTGATGAAATCAGCCTTGGCCTTCTGGAGCGCCTCGGGCGACGCGAGAAGGTCGAGCGCCGTGAGCGCCAGTGCTTTGGCGCCGGCCACCATGCCGGCCCGCGCCATCGGTGAGCGCGCCCACTCCGCGAACGCGCGCGAGTGGCCGGGGATGCCGTCGGGCGAGATGCGGATGTACGGATGGATCGTGGGCAAGGCCTGGCTCACGTTGCCACAGTCGGTCGAGCCGTAGCCGGCCTCAGGATCTTCGGGGTCTTCGGGGAAGCCGATGCGCTCGAGGTTCGCTCCGAACAACTCGGCCATCGCGGTGTTGGGCCGGAGCGGCTCGTGGACGATCGCTTCCGGCGTGACGGTGACGCGGCATCCGGTGGCGGTGGCGGCGCCCTCGGCGGCGGCCTGGAACCGTCGCAGCAGCTCGTCGCAGTAGTCGCGCTCGAGCGAGCGCAGATAGAAGTCGGCGCGCGTGTGCTCGGGAATGATGTTGGGCTGCTCGCCCCCCTTGACGATGATGCCGTGCACCCGCGCATCCGGGCGAAGCTGCTGTCGCATGGCGTCGAGCGCCACGAAGAGCTGGATCACGGCATTGAGCGCGTTCACGCCCCGCCACGGCCAGCTCGACGCGTGGGCGGCCGTGCCGAAGAATTCCGCCTTCACTTTGATGATGCCGAGACTCGGCCTCCACACGCGCGTCCCGCTGCGGCCGTGGATCATCATCGCGGCATCCACGTCGCGGAACACGCCGGCTTCCATCAACTTGACCTTGCCGGCGCCGCCCTCCTCGGCCGGGGTTCCGATCACCTGGATCTCGCCGGCGAACGGCAGCGTGCCGAGCGCCACGGCCAGCGCCGCGCCGGCGCCCGTCCCGGCGGTGGCGATGACGTTGTGACCGCACGCGTGTCCGATGCCGGGGAGGGCGTCGTATTCGGCCATGATCGCCACGCGCGGCCCCCGTCCGGTCCCGGGAACGATCGCGCGAAACGCCGTGGGCACGCCGCCCACGCCACGCTCGACGCGGAGCCCGCGTTTCTCGAGAAATTCGGTGAGCCAGCCGTGGGCCTTTTCCTCTTTGAAGCACAGCTCCGGATTGGCGTGGATCTGCAGCGAGAGCCGCTCGAGCTCGTCGGCGAGACCATCGACGGCCTCGACGACCCGCGCCTTCATCTGCTCGAGCGAGCTCATGCCGTGACGCGCTGGAAATCCTGCTTCACGCGAGCGAGCAGGCTGGCGTCGCCGAGCAGATCGACCGTGGTCATGGCCATGGCCTTGGCCGCGGCGAGAAGGCCCTGACGCGCCAGGGGCGTGACGGCCGCCGCCTCGAAGGCGCGCGAGTGGATGGCCGTGCCGTCGGGCGCGATCTTCACCAGGGGCTGGATGGTCGGGATCACCTGGCTCACATTGCCGACGTCCGACGAGCCGAGGCGGTCCTTGACCTCTGGCGATTCCCCGACGCCGAGCGTGGTGAGATTTGCGCGCCAGAGAGCAAGGAATGCCTCGTTGCGCTTCATCGGCTCGTAGGCGTTCTCGTAGTCCACCACGTTCAGCGTGCATCCCGTGGCACGGGCGGCGCCCTCGGCACAGGCGACGACCCGCGCGTGGAGCGTCCACATCTCGTCGATCCGGGGCGCCCGCACGTAGAACGTGGCGGCGGCGAACTCGGGAATGATGTTCGGCGCGGCGCCGCCGTTGGTGATGATGCCGTGGATCCGGCACTCCGGACGGACTTGTTGACGCAGCATGCTGACCGCGTTGAACGTCTGGATGACGGCGTCCAGTGCGTTGATGCCTTCCCACGGGTCGGCGGAGGCGTGAGCGGCCTTGCCGGCGAACTCGAAGCCGACGCGCACGATGCCGAGCAGATCCTGGTGCGGCGTCCACCGATCCCAGCCGTGCACCATCATCGCCGCGTCGACGCCCTGGAAGACGCCGCCGCGGATCAGCTTCACCTTGCCGCCGCCTCCCTCCTCCGCCGGCGTGCCGATCACGTGGATCCGGCCCTTGGGGAGCTTCTCGCGGACGGCCGCCAGGCCCACGCCGGCTCCGGCGCCGGCCGCGGCGATCACGTTGTGACCACACGCGTGTCCGATGCCGGGCAGCGCGTCGTACTCGCACATGATGGCCACCGTCGGTCCATCGCCTGTGTCCAGCGTGGCCCGGAACGCGGTATCGACGCCGGCGATCCCGCGCTCGACCTTGAAGCCCCTGGCGCCGAGAAACTCCGCCAGCCACGCGGAGGCTTTGACTTCCTGGTAGCCGAGTTCGGGATGGTCGTGGATCTTGCGCGAGAGCTGCTCCAGTTCGTCGCCCGCCCTGTCCAGCGCACGGGCGATCTCATCCTTGACGGCGCTCATGGTCGCACCTCGGTGGGAGTGTCGGGGCCGGCTCACTATACACCGTCGGTCGTCGAGAGCCGTGAGCCTCGTCAGACGCGAGCTCGAGCGGGCTGAAGCGGTGTGTCGTGAGGCGTGTGCGTAAGAATTACAGCAGCACGTTGCGCGCCATCGGGGCAGCCATCTTGCACGCGATCCTCGGTGTGGCATATCCGTTTCCCCATCGGACGGCCGAGGCCCTTGCCGACCTGGGCCGTTTTCTCGCTCAAACCCTCGATCGCAACCTGGTGGCCCGGCGGATTTCTGACGGCGCTCGTGTCCTGCTCGACGCGCAGGCTGCATGGCTTTTCGGACTCGACGCCAACGACGCGCCGACTCTCCTCGTGGCGGCTGGCGATGCTGAGCCGCTCGAGGCCGCCGCGGTTCTGGCCAAGGGCGACGGACCCGTCGCGTTGGCCGCCCGCGAATGCCGCGTGGTCCTCACCGAAGACTTTCTGGCCAATGAACCAAGCAAGGTCACGATCGACGCCCAGAAGACGCCGGCGCCGGGCGGCTCGCGCACCATTCTCGCGGTGCCGATGGTCGCTCACAGCCGCGTCACCGGCGTGCTCGTGGTTGGTGATCGCTCTGGCCGCGCGTTCACGGCCGAGGAGACACGGCTGGCGCAGGCCTTCGCCGATCACGCCGCCGTGGCGTTCGAGAACGCGCCCCTCTACGAAGAGGCCGAGCGGCGTCGACACCAGGCCGAGGAGGCCGAACGGCGCTCGACGTTTCTCGCCGAGGCCAGCCGCGTGCTGGCGTCGTCGCTCGACTGGGAGACCACGCTGGCTCAGGTGGCCCGTTTGGTCGTGCCGGGGCTCGCCGATCTGTGCACGGTCGATGTCCTCGAGGAGCATGGGGGCATCCGCAGGCTCGCCGCCGCCTACATCGATCCCGCCAACGTCGGGCTCGCTCGCGAGCTGCCCGACCACGAGTCGATCGACCTCGGCGCCCACAGCCTGGCCAAGGTCCTGCGCACGGGGAAGTCGGAGTTCCATTCGCACGTGACCGACGAAGTCCTCGACGCGATCGGCACCGATGCCGAGCATCGCGCCGCGCTTCGCGCGCTGGGGCTGCGGTCGATCATGGTGGTACCGCTGAGCGCGCGGGGCCGGCGGCTCGGCGCCATCACGTTCTGCTCGGCGGAATCGGGCCGCCGCTACGGCGGTCCCGACCTGGCCTTTGCCGAGGACCTGGCCGGTCGCGCGGCCCAGGCCATCGACAACGCGCGGCTCTATCGCACGGCCCAGGAGGCCAGCCGGGCCAAGGACGAGTTCCTCGCCACGGTCTCGCACGAGCTGCGCACGCCGCTGACCGCGATCATCGGCTGGACGCGCGTGCTGCGGTCACGCCCGCCCGACGCGGCCACCATCGGGGATGCGCTGGAGACGATCGAGCGGAACGCGCGAGCCCAGGCGCAGATCATCAACGATCTCCTCGATGTCTCTCGCATCATCACCGGCATGCTGCGCCTGAACGTGCGGCCGATCGACCTCGTCGCGGTCATCGGCGAAGCGGTGGCGGCACTGCGGCCGGCCATCGACGCCAAGGCGCTGGAGCTCGTGACCGATCTCCATCCGACCGCGGCGCCCTTCGTGGGCGATCCCGACCGCCTGCAGCAGGTGGTCTGGAATCTCCTCTCCAACGCCGTGAAGTTCACGCCGGCCGGCGGTCGCATCGTGGTGGGGCTGGCGCGCGTGAAGGGCCAGGCGCAGATCAGCGTGACCGACACGGGGCAGGGCATCACCGCCGAGTTCCTTCCCTACGTGTTCGACCGATTCCGTCAGGCCGAGAGCGTGTCCTCGCGGTCGCACAGCGGGCTCGGGTTGGGCCTCGCGATCGTCCGCCACATCGTCGAGCTCCACGGCGGCACCGTCCACGCCGAGAGCTCCGGAACCGGACGGGGCGCGACGTTCATCGTGGACATGCCGGTGGCGGCGGCCCTTCGGAGGCACGACACCGCGGGATGGCGGAAGAGTCCGCCAACCACTCCCGCGCCTCGATTGCCAGCGGTGCAGGTGCTGGTGGTCGAGGACGACACGGATGCGCGCGAGCTCCTGGCGATGATCCTCCGGGGCGCGGGCGCCACCGTGACCACGGCGTCGTCGGTCGCCGAGGCGCTCGAATCGCTGCACCGCGAGCCTCCCCACGTGCTCGTCTGCGACATCGCGATGCCGGGCGAGGACGGGTACGCGCTGATTCGCCGGATCCGGGCCGGGGAGGGCGATTCGACGTTGCCGGCGGTGGCCGTGACGGCGTTTGCCCGCCGCGAGGATCGGGATCGTGCGCTCGATGCTGGCTTCGACGTCCACATGGCCAAGCCGGTGGATCCCTCGGAGCTGGTGGACGCGGTGGCCGCCCTCGCGCGCCGTCAGGCGGCGTGAGCGCGGTTACTCGGCCGCGTACTGTTGCGCGAGCGCGAGCTGCGCGTTCACTCCGATCAGGTCGTTGAACTCACGGAACGGAACGTAGCGGTCGGCAAAGGCCAGCACGTCGTCGCCGGTCTTCACGTCGCGCAGGAAGTCGGCCATCGCCTTCACCGCGACCAGCAGGGTGTCCACCGGCAGCAGGATGATGGCGAAGCCGAGCGCTCGGAGCCGGGCGAACGGAAGCAAGGGCGAGCGGCCGCCGGGCGCGTAGTTGTAGAGCAACGGCGTGCCGAGCTCACGGGCGACGCGCTCCACCTGGGCTTCGTCGCGCGGAGCCTCGATGAAGAGCACGTCGGCGCCGGCCTTGGTCGCCGCCTCGCCTCGGCGGAGCGCCTCGTCGATGCCCACGGCGGAGATCGCATCCGTGCGGGCGATGATGAGCAGGTCGGGATCGCGCCGTGCCTCGGCGGCGGCCCGGATCTTTCCGGCGAACTCGCCGCCCGGGATGACCTGATGGCCGGACAGATGCCCGCACCGCTTGGGCGCCACCTGGTCCTCGATGTGGAGCGCGGCCACTCCGGCCGCTTCGTACGCCGCGACGGTGCGCCGCACGCTCAGTGCGTTGCCATAGCCCGTGTCGGCGTCGGCGATCAGCGGGATCTCGACGGCAGCGGCCATGTTCCTCGCGTGGTCCGCCATCTCCGCGAGGCCGGCAAAGCCGAGATCGGGAAGTCCGAGCCGCGACGCCGACGTGCCGTAGCCGGTCATGTACACGGCGGGGAAGCCGGCGCGCTCAACGAGCTTCGCCGAGACGCCGTCGTAGGCCCCGGGAATGACGACCCCGGCCTTCTGCTCGACGAGACGACGCAGGACCTGGCGAGGGCTCATGGCTGGCTTCCTCCTCGTGGATCACGCATTGTACGTCAGTCGGACGCCCGCCGATGCGGGCGACGTCCCGGGTACGCTACAATGGCCGGGCTTCGGTCGTGCATCTCGCCACACGGGGAGCTTCAATGTTCCAATCGGTCGAGGAGGTCCAGCAGCGGTTCCGCGCCGCCCGGTACATCGCGGGCCGGCGCATCGCCACCGTCGTCTATCTGGCCGCGCGGATGAACCGCCCGGTCCTCGTCGAAGGCCCCGCCGGCGTGGGCAAGACCGAGCTGGCCAAGACGCTGGCCGACCTCGCCGGCCGTCCCCTGATTCGCTTGCAGTGCTACGAAGGCCTCGACGAAGGCAAGGCGCTGTACGAATGGAAGTATGCCAAGCAGCTCCTCTACACGCAGCTCCTTCGCGAGCGCATCGGCGAGCTGATCGCGGATGCCCCGTCGCTCCCGGACGCCGTCAGCAAGATCGCCGGCCAGGAGGACGCGTTTTTCTCGTTCCGCTTCCTGTCCCCGCGTCCGCTCCTGCAGGCCATCCAGGCCGAGGCGCCCGTCGTGCTGCTGGTCGACGAGATCGACAAGGCCGAGCCCGAGTTCGAGGCGTTCCTGCTCGAGGTGCTCTCCGACTTCCAGGTGTCGGTGCCCGAGCTCGGAACGATCCGGGCCCGCCATCTGCCCCTGGTCGTGCTGACCTCGAACAACGCGCGTGAGCTCTCGGACGGGCTCAAGCGGCGCTGCCTGCACCTCTTCATCGACTTTCCGGCCCCGGCCGAGGAGCTGGAGATCATCCGGCTCAAGGTGCCCGAGATCCCGGCCGACCTCGCACGCAAGGTCGTCGCCGCCGTCCAGAAGATCCGCGGCCTCGACCTCCGCAAGCCACCGTCGGTCTCGGAATCCCTCGACTGGGCGCGCTCGCTCGTCATCCTCAACGCGCAGACGCTCGACGCCGAGGTGGTGGAATCGACGTTGACCATGCTCGTGAAGTACGAGAAGGACCTCGAGCGCGTGCGCGGCTCGCTCGACAAGGTGCTCGCGGAGTAATCCCTGGACCAGCGCATCCTGGAGTTCATCGGCGATCTCCGTCGCGCCGAGATCCGGATCTCGCCGTCGGAGGCGCTGGATGCCCTCGCGGCCACCGTCGAGGTCGGTCTCGAGGATCGAGAGACCTTCAAGACGGCCCTGGCCTCCACCCTGGTCAAGGAAGGCCGCGACCGCGAGACGTTCGATCGCATCTTCAACCTGTACTTCCTCGACCTCCAGGCCCTCGGCGAGGGACTGCGCAAAGCCCTCGGGCCGGAGGATCCGCGCGTGCAGGATCTCGTCGACAAGCTGGTCGCCGAGGACGGACTCGATCTCGACGACCTGAGCGAGCTGCTCCTGCGCGGCGGTGGCGCCGAGATGGAGATGGCCATCCGCGCCGGCAGTGGCCAGGTCGGACTCGAGCGACTGATGTACTTCCTGCAGGTCGGGTATTTCTCGCGGCGCATCCAGGACCGCTTCGACCTTGGCGCCATCGAGCGCGATTTTGCCGAGATCATGCGACGGCTCGAGGCGCGCGGCCTGGATCCCGGTCAGCTCGCGCGCATCCGCAACTACCTCGAGCTGCGGCTGGAGGCGTTTCGCCGGATGATCCGCCAGCACGTCGAGCGCGAGCTGGAGCGCCGGGCCTGGCGTCAAGGCGAGAAGCTCCAGCGCGAGGCGCTGAGCGACAAGCCGCTCTTCGCCCTGACCGCCGACGAAGTCGGCCAGATGAAGACCGTCGTCGCGCGACTGGCCCGCAAGATCAAGGATGCGCTGGCCCTGCGGCAGCGTCAGGAACAACGCGGCCGCATCGACACCCGGCGGACGATCCGCAAGAGCCTCCAGTACGACGGCATCCCGATGGAGATCCGTCTGCGCCGGCGTCACCGTGACAAACCGAAGCTCATCACCGTGTGCGACGTGTCGGACTCGGTGCGCAACGCCTCGCGCTTCATGCTGCAGCTCGTGTGGAGCCTGCAGGAATGTTTCAGCCGCGTGCGCTCGTTCGTGTTCGTGTCGGAGATCGCCGAGGTGACGCAGGCGTTCAACACGTACCCCGTCGAACGGGCCATCGAGTGGGCGCTGAAGGGGGCGCCGGTCGACTATCACTGCCGCTCGGACTTCGGATACGCGTTCAGCCAGTTCGTACGCCGGGACCTGGACACGCTGGATCGCCGCACGACGGTCCTCGTCCTGGGCGATGCCCGCAACAACTACAACGACGCGCAGGCGTGGGCCCTCCGCATGATGCGCGAGCGCGTGAAAGGTATTATCTGGCTCAATCCCGAAGGACAATGGGGCTGGGGCGTCGGCGATAGCGTGATGCCGCTCTACGCGCCGGCCTGCGATCTCGTCCGCGAGTGCCGCACCATCGGTCAGCTCGGCGAGGTCGTCGACACTCTCGTCCATCACTGGTGGAGGCGCGGTCGATGAAGAGTGGGGTGGCTCGGGCGGTCGTGGTGCTCCTCGGCGCCGTGCTCGCGGGCGGAGTCTCGACGGTGGGCGCGCAGGCACCAGCGGGCGACTGTCGCGTGATCGACGACTTCGGCAAGGCGGCGGTCGGCGAGTTTCCGTCGGACTGGAAGGTCCGCAAGGACGCCGGCAAGGAGGTGTACGTCGTCAAGGAGGAGGACGGCAAGCGCTTCCTGCATGCCTACGCCAAGAATCTTGGGATTCAGGCCGCCAAGGAGTACGAATGGGATCTGAAGGCGTATCCGGTGCTGGCCTGGTCGTGGCGCCCCGTCGAGTTTCCGCGCGGGGCTGACGAGAAGGATGGCAAGAACGATAGCGCGCTCGCCGTGTACATGCTGGTGCCCTACTCGCGCATTCGGGGCCCCAAGGCGGTCAAGTACATCTGGAGCGAGAAAGTTCCGGTGGGCACGCGGCTCGAATCGAACGGTGGCCTGACGCAGGTGCGCGTGCTCGACAGCGGGACGGACAGGCGGGGGCAGTGGGTCGAGCAGCGTGTCAACGCCCGCGAGGACTACTTGAAGTATTTCGACGAGAAGGACGTTCCGAAAGCCGCGGGGATCGCGGTGCTCACCGATTCTGACGACACGAAGTCGAGCGCCCAGGGAGACTACGCGAACTTCCGCGTGTGCAAGGAGTAACTCATCGGAGGGCGACGACGTGTCTCTTGATGCTCTGTGGACTGCCGAGTTTCAGGTCGTGAGCGGTTGGACGAACGGCGGCGTGGTCGTCCTGGAAAAGGGCCGCCTCTTCGGAGGCGATGGCCAGTACTACTATGCGGGGCGCCTCTCGCTGAATCCCCAGGACAAGACGTCACTGTCCGGCCATCTCAAGGTCGTTCACTACCACGGCGAGCGGACGACGGCGTTCGGTGACGTCGGCCCGGCGTTCAACCTCGAGATCCAGGGGACCCTGCTGTCCCCGACGGCGATCTCAGGCGTGATGAAGCGGCCCGGCTTCGCGACGCTCGCGTTTCGCCTGGCCAGACGCGAGGAGCTGTCCTAGGCGCGCGAGACGGGAAGCGGGCGAGGCGCGGCACCCTTTCTGATGCCCGCGAGGCCGCGCCCGATCCGTGGGCGGTCCCAGAAGCGCCTGCCGCAATCCAGACATTGATACGGGCGGCGTCCGAGCAGCGGAAGCACCCAGCGCTCCACGAGTCCAACCGACAGCTCGCGGTGGACCAGCGCGCTTCCGCAGGACCTGACAGCGATGACGTCGGCCAGCGACACTCCGCGGCACGGTCGATGTCGCGGGGATGGTCAGGCCGTAGAGGTCGCGGGCGATCTCGGGTGTCATATTCTCTGAATCGGCATCGGCTCGCCCGATTCTGAGGTCCCCTCGGAACGATAGTGCGTTTGGCTCATTGCGTGAGCGGGGCCTTTCGCCACAATCTCGAAGCATGCCCAGGGTTCCGGAGTGCCCGAGTTGTGGCGGCCGTGACGTGCGCCGTACGCGCCGCGAGGGACTCACCGAGCGGCTGCTCAGCATCATCTATATGTACCCGTTCCGCTGCGACCGCTGCCGGTGCCGCTACCGCGCCATGCGGTGGGGAAGGCGCTACACCAAGCGCGTCCCTGCGTGAGCTGTGCTAGCCTCCGGCCATGCCGGCCGGAGACACCGATCTCGACGAGTTTTTCGATCACGGCGTGAGCGACGGCCTCCCCGTCGTCCCGCCCACGCGGGCACGGGTGAGCCGGGCTGTCGAGATGTCGGGGCGCGACGGCAGCGAGCTGGTCGCGGAGGTCCCTCCCAACTACGGTCGCGCCACCGTCGAAAAGATCGCCGTCAACGCGGTGATGGCCGGCTGCCGCCCCGAGTACCTCCCCGTCGTCATCGCCGCGGTCGACGCCATCTGCGATCCCGCGTTCGACCTGCATGGCGTTTCCGCAACGACCAACGCGCCCACGCCGCTCGTCGTGATCAATGGCCCGGTCCGCGGGAAGCTCGGCGTCAACTGTGCAGCCGGCGTCTTCGGACCCGGCTGGCGCGCCAACGCCACCATCGGTCGAGCGGTGCGACTGGTGTGCGTCAACCTCGGGGGCGCCAGGCCGGGCGTCGTCAGCATGTCCACCCTGGCGCATCCCGGTCGCTACACGTACTGCATCGGCGAGCACGAGGAGGTCAGCCCGTGGACGTCACTCGCCGTCGAGCACGGCTTCGCGCCCGACGACAGCACCGTGGCCGTGCTGGCGGCCGACGCTCCGCTGACCGTGTATGATCAGCGCAGCCGGACGGCGCCGGACGTCCTCGCCACGATCGCGGGCAGCCTGGCCGTCGTCGAGAGCCACAAGATGACCCACTGGGGAGACACGCTGGTCGTCCTCGGTCCCGAGCACGCCCAGATCGTCGGTGACGACGGCTGGGACAAGCCGCGTATCCGTCGCTTCCTGTGGGAGCGCTTGCAGCGTCCCGTGTGCGAGCTCGTGCCCGGACGTGACGGCGGCGATGGCCTGCCCGAGCACGTGCTACGCAAGTTCCCGCACCCCGAGACCGACACGACCCTGATTCCGAAGTTCCGCGAGCCCGACAATCTGAAGATCGTGGTCGCCGGCGGGACGGCCGGGCGCTTCTCGGCGATCGTACCCGGCTGGAGCTTTGCTCGCGGCTCCCGGCTCGTGCTGCGAAAGATCGCCAACGCATGAGCGACCGCCACGCCCCGAACGATCGCCAGCCCACGGAGGAGATCCCATGAGCGACGACTATCTCGACCCCACCGACTCCGTGGCCGTCCCGCGCAAGACCGCGGTGCGGCCGGCATCACTCGACGGCAAGGTCGTCACGCTGCTCGACATCAGCAAGGCGAAGGGCGATCACCTGCTCGATCGCCTGGAGGTGCTGTTGCGCGAGCGCGCGCGCCCCAAGGCCGTCGTGAGGAAGAAGAAGCCGACGTTCGCGCGGCCGGCCCCCGACGATCTGCGCCGCGAGATCGTCGGGGCCACCGACGTCCTCGTGGAGGGACTCGCCGACTGAGGGTCGTGCACAACGTGCAGTGTGCACGACGGCGTGTTCTTCGAGGACCATGGAATTCCCACGGCGACGATCATCTCGTCGGAGTTCATTCGGGCGGCCCGTGCCCAGGCCGACGCGCTCGGCGCGACCGAGTATCGCACCGTGGTCGTGCCGCACCCGATCCAGCCGCTGACGCGGGAGGAAGTGCAGGCGCTGGCCGACAAGGTCTACGACGAGGTGGTGCGGAGGGTGACGACGTGACGACCGCGCGCACCTGGTATCTCTTCGACGTGAATCCGTCCACGCCGCCGGCGCTCACGGTGGCGCCGGGCCAAGCGTTCACACTCGAAGTCGGGGGCGCCCTGCGGGACGTATCCGACATCCGTTACGTGCCGACGCCCTTCACCCCGGCGTGCAACGGCCATCCGCTGGCGCCGATCGCGGGCCCGGTGCGCGTCAGTGGCGCCGAGCCCGGCGACGCGGTCGTGGTGGAGTTGCTCGAGATCACCCCGCACGGCGAGGGCAAGACGGCCATCCTGCGCGACTTCGGCGTCCTCCGGACCGAGTTCCCCGACCCCATGGCGCTTTCGTGTCCGATCAAGGACGGCCGGGCGTGGTTCGGGGGACGCATCCCGATCCCGCTCGCCCCGAATCTCGGCACCGTGTCGACGATGCCGCCGGACGGATACAAGCCGTCGTACGCCGGCGCCTACGGAGGCGATTTCGATCAGAAGGACGTGCGAGCCGGCTGCCGCGTGCACCTGCCGGTGCTCGTGGCCGGCGCGCTCGTGTTCTTCGCGGATCCCCACGCCGCGATCAGCGACGGCATCATCGGCGGCGCCGGCGTGGAGTGCGACGCCACCGTGCGGGCGCGCATCGGGCTCCAGAAACACACGCAACTCGATCGCCCGATCCTCGAAATCGACGACACCGTGCAGGTGCTCGGCTTCGGGCCCACGGTGGAAGCGGCCACCGAGGACTGCTCGCGAGGTGCCGTCGAGCTCGTCGTCTCCCGGACGGGCCTGGATCCGCGCGAGGCGTACATGCTGCTCTCGGTCGTCGGCGAGCTGCGCATCGGCACGTCGCCGCGGCCGGTGATGGCGGCCCGTCTCATCATTCCGCAGACCGTACTGAGCGCGGCGGCCCAGGGCAGCGCCTGATGCTGGTCGGCGCCTTTGCGCTGGCGCACACGCCCCAGCTCATCGCGCGGCCCGACACGGAAGATCGCGACCTGGTCCTCCGCGTCCACGCCGCCTTTGCCCGGGTCAAGGCGCGGCTGGCCGCGCTCCGGCCCGATGCGCTGGCCGTCATCGCCGGCGATCACATCGAGGCGTTCTTCCTCGATGCCGTCCCCGCGCTGGCCGTGTACGTGGGCCGAGAATGCGCCGGCACGTTCGGACCCTACGAGTATCGGTTTCCGATTCACGAGAGCCTGGCCCGCGCCGTGGTCGAGCAGGGGATCGAGCGCGGGTTCGATCTGCTGTACACGCAAGACCGGCGTCTCGACTACGCGTTCTTCGTCCCACTCCACTTCACGATGCCCGAGCCGGCGCCGCCCATCGTCCCCCTGCACGTGAACGTGTATCTGCCGCCCCAGCCGACGCCCCGGCGGTGTTACGAGTGGGGACGGGCGCTGGGCGAGATCCTGGGCTCGCGCCCCGAGCGCGTCGCGCTCATCGCATCCGGCGGGATGTCTCACTATCCCGGGACCGACCGTTACGCGTCGCCGGACTTCGACTGGGACCGTCGCGTGCTCGAAACGCTCCAGGCGGGGCGCGGAAGCGATCTGGCGGCCGTCACCGGGGAGGAGCTGGACAAGACAGGGAACATCGAGCTACGGACCTGGATCACGCTGCTCGGCGCCGTGGGTGATCGGCCCGCCGACGTCTACTGCTACGAGCCCTCCTGGCACCACGGGAACGCTGTCGTCGAGTGGCGTGTGTGAGCGGTATGAGTGAGGACGCGCACTATCGCTTTCCGCCGGCGGCCGCGTACCGTCTGAACCGCTGCCTCTTCGCGCTCAAGTCCGATGCCGCCTTCCGCCAGAGCTTTCAACAGGACGCGGCGCGCGCGATGACGGAGGCCGGGCTCGGCGACCACGATCAGAAGCTGATGCTGGCGCGCGACCGCGACGCGCTCGTCGCGGCCGGCGCCCATCCGTACCTCGTCTTCATGGCGGAGCTGCGCCTCCGAATGGACCGGAGCGCGTTCGAATATTTCTGAAGCGGGGTTTCAGGGCGCGTCACACGCCGACGCCGAACACGCGGCCGGCGCGCAGACGACCCACGTCGTCGCGGACCGCGTAACGGGGAGGTACCAGAGGGAGCCCAGCGGGCCCCCTCTGACGTTCATGTCACTCGGGCAGTCGCCAGACCCGGCCGACCGGCGGCTCGTCGGTCAGCGTGAACTGCGGCAGCGCGAGATGGTCGGCGACGTCGTGGAACACGACGCGGACCCGCCGGCCGATCGCAGCGTCGCGCTCACCCTCCATCGCGCCGTCGGCCGTGACGAGATTTCCGATGATGCGCAGCGCCTCGTCGGGGGTTGGCACGCCGCGCTGCTCGTCGAGCTCGACCAGGACGACCACGTACGGTGTCGCGTCCTTGAAGCCCGGCTGAATGGCGTGGGCGACCACTTCGTACGAGTGGATCGTCCCGCGGCCGCTGACCTCGCGCCACGTCCACTCGAGCGCCATGCACCAGGGACAGGCGGGCGAGGGTGGGTAGCGCATGAGCCCGCACGCCGCGCACGCGCGCATCATGAGACGGTGCTGGCGCGCGTGAGCGAAGTACTCCGTCCATTCGCTGTCGTTGTCGGGGATGACGAGCGCCATCCCACGGTACTGCGCCGGCTGAGGCATCAGCGCGCTCCTATTTCCTGAGGATCATTGCGCTTCCGGTGGGCGGCATGGCCCAGCCGAGGTTCATCGTGATCTCCACGTCCTTGACCTGGCGGCACTTGCGCGGGCCGTAGTCGTAGGTGTGCACGCCGTCGACGGCCTTCGGGCAGTAATCGTCCACGGTGCCCCGAAGCTGCCGGACGTTCTCGATGACCATGTTCATGCCGTGGGTGTACCCCTCGCACAGGTGGCCACCCGACGTGTTGTTGGGGCGCTTGCCACCCAGCTCGATGACCCCGCTGCTGACATAATCGCCGCCCTCGCCCTTCTTACAGAATCCGTATTCTTCTAGTTGAAGCATTGTCGTAAACGTAAATGCATCGTACGAACCGGTGACGTCGACGTCCTCGGGCGTGATTCCGGCCTGACCGAACACGATGTCCTTGGCGTAATAGCCGGCGACACGACTGATGGGGCCGTGAGCCCAGTGGAAATCCGTGCGAGGCTTGCTGACCCTTCCGGCCACGCCCATGATGTGAATGGGGCGTTGACGGAGATCACGGGCTCTCTCGGCTGGGGTCACGATCACGCACGTCGCGTTGTCGGTTTCCAGGCAGCAGTCGAGCAGGTGCAGCGGCTTCACGATCCAGCGCGAGTTGAGCACGTCCTGCACGGTCACGCGGTCCTTCAGCAGCGCCTTGGGGTTCTGGGACGCGTGCTTGGAGTGGGCGGCCTTCACGTGGGCGACCTGCGCGGACGTCGTGCCGTAGTCGTACATGTGCCGCATGAACGTCATCCCGAAGTTCTGGCCGGCGCTCCGCATGCCGAACGGGACCTGGGCGAGGTCGAGCCCGCGCACGGGCTGGGCGGCCCGGGCTCCGGTCCCGCCGATCCGGAACTCGGTGTAGCCGTTCATCGAGCGGAAGATGGCGACCGTCCGGCACATGCCGGCCTCGATCGCGCCCATGCTGAGGCCGATGAGCGCTTCCGTCGACGATCCGCCACCCACGACGTCCATGTAGAAGTTCAGTCGGATGCCGAGATCGGGCGCCACCCAGTTGGCTGGAGTCGAATCTCCGTTCTGGTAACTCATCATGCCGTCGACGTCGGATGCGCGAAGGCCGGCGTCGAGGATCGCCTTGCGGATGGCCTCGACGGCCATCGCCCGCGTCGTCCGACCGGAGTGTCGCGAATACTCCGTCTCGCCCACGCCCACGATGCAGTACTTGTCACGCAGCGAACTGGTTGCCACCTGGGGCCTCCCCGGCCCGGCGAGGCGCGAGCCGGGCGGTGGGGATGCTACCACTTCGTCGGGGCCGCGGTCAGGGCGTGGCCGGGCGGCGTCAGCGCTTGCCGTTGAGCTTCGGGAGGAGCTCCGCGAGGAACTTGCCGGTGTACGAGCCGGGGGTCTGAGCGACGGCTTCCGGCGGGCCTTCGGCGATGATCTCACCACCCTCATCGCCGCCCTCGGGGCCGAGGTCGATGACCCAGTCGGCCGCCTTGACGACGTCGAGATGGTGCTCGACGACGAGCACGGTGTTCCCCGCGTCCACGAGCCGGTTCAGCACCCCCAGGAGCTTTTTCACGTCGTCGAGGTGAAGGCCGGTCGTCGGCTCGTCGAGGATGTAGAGCATGTCGGTGGTGGCGCGCGCGCCCAGCTCGGCCGCGATCTTGAGGCGCTGGGCCTCGCCGCCGGAGAGCGTGGTCGCCGGCTGGCCGAGCCGAAGATAGCCGAGGCCGACGTCGCCGAGGACGCGGAGCCGCCGGGCCAGCGTGCCGTGGGCGGCGAAGAAGTCCACCGCGTCGTCCACGGTCATCGCGAGCACGTCGGCGATCGTGCGGCCGCGGTACTTCACGCCGAGCACGTCGGGCCGGTAGCGCCGGCCCTCGCACTCCTGGCAGGTGACGTACACGTCCTCGAAGAAGTACATCTCGAGCTTCTCGAAGCCGTCGCCCTGACATTTCTCGCAGCGCCCCCCCGACACGTTGAACGAGAAGGAGCCAGCGGACAGGCCGAGCGTCTTCGCCCGCGGCAGCTCGGCGAAAATCTTCCGGATCTCATCGAAGGCCTTCACGTAGGTCACCGGGTTCGAGCGGGGGGTCCGGCCGATCGGCTCCTGATCGATGAGCCGCATGCCCTTGAGATACTCGAGGCCGACGAGGCTCTCGTGCTCACCGGGTGAGGCGAAATCGGTCTTGAACGCGCGGGCCACCGCCCGGTACAGCGTGTCGTGGACGAGCGTTGACTTGCCCGAGCCGGAGACACCGCTGACGACCGTGAGCGTTCCCAGCGGCACCCGCAACGTCACGTTCTTCAGGTTGTGCTGGCGGGCGCCCGCCAGCACGAGATGGCGGCGCGCCGTCCTCCGGATGACGGGCACCGGGATCGTCTCCCGGCCGGTGAGGTAGCGTGCGGTCAGCGAGCGCGTCGCCTTGACGAATTCGCTCTGCGGACCGTTGAAGACGATCTCGCCGCCACGCTCGCCAGAGCCTGGTCCCAGCTCGACGACGTGATCGGCCGACTCGATGAAGCCGCGGTCGTGCTCGACGACGACGACGGTGTTCCCGGCCTGGGCGAGCTCGTGGCAGAGATCGGCGAGGCGGATCGTGTCGCGCGCGTGCAGGCCGATCGATGGCTCGTCGAGGACGTAGAGCGTGCCCACGAGCTGGGAGCCGAGCTGGTTGGCCAGGTTGATCCGCTGAGCCTCGCCGCCCGATAGCGTCCGGGTCTGCCGGCCCAGCGTGAGATACCCGAGGCCGACCCGCAGCAGGAACGCGAGCTTGGCGTTGAGCTGCCTGAGGATCTCGCGAGCGACCGACAGCTCCCACGCCGTCAGCGGCAGGTCGGCGGTCACTCGCGCGGCCTGCTCGATCGTGAGCCCGGTGAAGTCTGAGATGGTGAGGGCGGCCACTTTCACGGCCAGTGCGGCAGGCCGAAGCCGCGTGCCGGTGCAGGTCGGGCAGCGCGACTGACTTCGGTAACGCGAGAGGAAGACCCGCACGTGGAGCTTGTACCGATACGATTCGACCTCTTCGAAGAAGCCCTGGATGCCGGGGAAGCTGCCGTGGCCGTCGTAGACGAGTCGCCGCTGGTCTTCGCTGAGCTTCTGGTAGGGCGTGTCGAGATCGAGCCCGAGCCGCTTCGCCGACTTGACGAGCTGACGCTGGTACCACTTGCCCGACGGATACGTCCAAGGCTCCACGGCGCCGTCGGCGAGCGTGCGAGTGGGGTCGGGCACGACGCGGGCCTCGTCGTACTTGAGGACGTTACCGAAGCCCTTGCACTCCGGGCACGCACCCAGCGGGTGATTGAACGAGAAGAGCAGGGGTTGGGGACGCTCGAGCGCGATCGCGCAGGTCGGGCAGCGCAGGTCCTCCGTGAACGTGCGAAGACCGACGCCCACGATCTCGACCTCGAGGCGCCCGTTGCCTTCGCGCAGCGCCGTTTCGACCGACTCGCTGATGCGGCTGCGCTGCGGGGCGGCGAGGACGACGCGGTCGAGGACGACCGAGATCTCGCCGGCGCCATCGAGCGACGGGGGCACGGACGAGAGGTCGATCACTTCGCCGCCCACGCGGACGCGCGCGAATCCCCGTCGCGTGAGCGTTGCCCAGAGCTCGGCCGGCGCCTGGCCGGCCGGGAGCGGAAGCCGAAAACCGATCAGCGCCCGGGCGCCCTCGTGCTCCGTCAGGAGTGCCTCCACCAGACTGTCAGGAGAGTGCGAGGTTGCCGGCCCTCCGCAACTCGGGCAGTGCACCCGGCCAACCTTGGCGTAGAGGAGGCGCAGGTAGTCGTACACCTCGGTTGCCGTGCCCACCGTGGAGCGGGCCGTGCGGACGGGATTCTTCTGCTCGAGGGCGACGGCCGGACGGATCTGTTCGATCCGATCGACGTCGGGACGGTCGACGCGATCGAGGAACATGCGGGCGTAGGTCGAGAGCGACTCGATGTAACGCCACTGTCCCTCGGCAAACAGCGTGTCGAAGGCCAGGGAGGACTTTCCCGAGCCTGACACGCCGGTGATCACCGTCAGTCGATCGTGGGGAATCTCGAGCGAGATGTTACGCAGGTTGTTCTGGCGGGCTCCTTCGATGCGGAGCCCCAGGGGCCGCGCCATTCGATCACTCCTCCTGAGGCGGATATTTTAGCGAAAGAGTGAGTGGCCCGCATCCCCTGGCTCTACTTCCTCGGCGACGGTGACGTGCGCGGCCTATCCCGATCCGGCCGCTCCGGGTGTGGAGGGTTGCGACGACGCAAAGGAAAGCGCAGACAGAATGTCGGGCGGGGCCGCTGGCTTCGCGAGAGCGGCTTTTGCCCCGAGCGCGATCGCCTGCCGGCGAAGGTCGGCATTCGCTTCCCCCGTCACGACGGCCACGTGAACCGCCGGGTCGTAGGCGACCATCCGCTTGAGCGCGTCGAGGCCACCCAGCCTCGGCATCTGGAGGTCGAGCACGACGGCCGCGGGCCGTGAACGCTTGAAGTACAGCAGCGCCTCCAGGCCGTTCGTGGCCTCGATCACCTCGACCCCGTGGCTCCGGAGGTACTCGGACGTGATCGAACGAAGCTCGGCGTCGTCGTCGACGACGACCACGCGTTTCGAGCCGGCCTCCGGGGTCGTCACTTCGCGCCTCCTTGCTCGCCGACGGCCAGCACTCGATGGACCAGGCGCCGAACGTCCGCCACGTCGAACGGCTTCATGAGGAACGGGGCGCCGGTGGACTCGAGAAACTCTCGCTTGGCCCGGTCGAGGACGTCGCCGGTCAGGAAGATGATGCGGTGGCAGAGGTCCGGGAACTCGCTGGTGAGCTGGCGATAGAAACCCGTGCCGTCGAGCGTCGGCATCTTGGTGTCGCTCAGAATGAGGTCGTACCGTCCGTGACGAAGCACGTCTAGGCCCTCGGCGCCGTCGAACGCCATATCGACCTCGTGCCCACTCGTTGTGAGGATTTCCTTGAGCATGTGGGCGATCTCCACCTCGTCGTCGACGACCAGGACACGCCGGGCGCCGACGAGGGGCAACGTCTCCATGGCCGGCCTGGCGGCCTCGGCGGTCGCGCGCTCGACCAGGGGCAACTCGATCACGAACGTCGCTCCCTGGCCGGGCTCGCTCTGGATGGAGATGGTGCCGCGGTGCTCCTCGATGATGCCGCGACAGAGCGAAAGCCCGAGCCCCGTCCCCTCGCCCGCGGGCTTCGTCGTGAAGAAGGGCTCGAAGATCTTCTCCCGGATCTCCGGGGCAATGCCGGGCCCGGTATCGGCCACGGTCAGACGAACACGCTGGTGCTCGCGGTCGAGCTGGCTGGCGAGCCGGATGCGCCGGGGCGCCGGCTTCGGCTGCTTGCGCATCGCGTGGTGGGCATTGGCGATGAGATTCACCAGGACCTGATGGAGCTGGTGGGAGTCCGCCCACAGCGGAGGCAGCCCGGCGGCGAACTCGCAGGTCACCTCGACACTGTCCGTGCGCAGCTCGTACGCCAGCATCTCGAGAGCGCCCTGGATCACCATGTTGACCGACACCGCCCCGCGCTCCGGTGGCCGCTGCCGGGCCAGGGCCAGGAAGTTCTTCACGATCCGGGCGCACCGGTCGGCCGCGGCCTGGATCTTCTCGGCGCGGCTGGCCAGCGATTCGTCCTTGGCGCCTTCGCGCAGCAGGTGAGCGTGCCCGGTCAGCACCGCCAGCGGATTGTTGAGCTCGTGGGCCACGCCGGCCAGCAGTGAGCCCATCGTTGCCACCTTCTCGCTCTGCAGCAGCCGTTGGGTCCGTTCGGCGACGATCGCCTCCAGCGAGCGGTTCTGCCGCTCGAGCTCGAGGTACAGGGACCGGGTGTCCAGGAGGTTCTTGATCCGCAGGAGCACCTCGATCCGGTCGAACGGCTTGGTCAGGAAGTCCTTCGCGCCCGCGGCCAGGGCGCGCTGCTTGGCCGCCATCGTCACGTCCGCGGTCAGCACCAGGATCGGCACGTAGGCCTCCGCGGGGATCGCCAGCTCGCCCATCACGGCGACCCCGTCGAGGTGCGGCATCATCAGATCGAGCAGGATCAGGTCGGGATGGAGCTCGTCGTAGAGTCCGCGGACCTGACGAGGATCCGTCGTCGTGACGAGGTTGCGATAGCCGGTCTGCTGCAGCAAACGCTCGAGGAGCCGAACGTTCGCGAGCTCGTCGTCGACGATCAGGATCCGGGCTTCGTTGAGATCTCCCATGGCGCTAGGTCTCCGAGTTGACGAGGATGTGATCGAGCGTGAGCGCGCGAACCGATCTGATGAAGAACGGCGCAGCGACTGCAAGGAGCATGAGGGCAACGGCCATTGGTCCATGGAAACATGGACGTGCGGTCCCGAGGAATCGTCGAAAACTTTTTCTCAAGAAGTGACGATTCGTGTCAGCGCTGGCGCCCGCGGCTCTTCGAGGAGACTCGGTGGCGTGAACGCGTGTCGTGGGCACCCTCGCTCTTCCCCGGTCGCGGACCGTGGCGGGCCAGGCTCTGGAAAGACCGCCGGAAAATCGCGAGGATGGGCCCGCAACTGTGCGGTCCAGATCAGCGAAAGTGCTATGATGACGCAACCGTGCACGAGCGAATTCGCGTGCTGGTGGTGGACGACGACCCTGAAGTCCGGTCGCTTCTCGGCCGGGTGTTGACCAAGAGCAGCTGGTCAACGACCGAAGCGAGCTCGGGGGCGGACGCCATGGCCACCCTCGGCCGCCAGGAATTCGACGTCGTCCTCCTCGACGTCAAGTTGCCCGATGCGTCCGGCCTCGACATTCTCCGCTGGGCGAGAGAGAGCGACGTCGACACCGAGTTCGTCATCCTCACCGGAAACGCCGACGTGGAAACGGCCGTCGAGGCCATGCGGCTCGGCGCCTATGACTTCGTGGCCAAACCCTGGCGCAACGCCGAGCTGGTCCAGGTCATCGGCAAAGCCGCCGAGAAGAAGGACCTGCGGCGGGAGAACCACGCGCTCAAAGAGGTGATGACCCGCCGCGATGGCATGCCGCACATCGTCGGCGACAGCCCCGAGATCGTGGACGTCGTTTCGATGGTCGCGCGGGTGGCCGCCAGCGATAGCCCCGTGTTGATCAACGGCGAGAGCGGGACGGGCAAGGAGCTGGTGGCCCGCACGGTCCACTTGAAGAGCCGCCGCGCGTCGCGACCGTTCGTGTCCGTCAACTGCGGCGCGCTGCCCGACACGCTGCTGGAGACGGAGCTGTTCGGACACAAGCGCGGCGCGTTCAGCGGAGCCGTCAACTCCCGCGTGGGCCTCTTCGAGGCGGCCGACGGCGGCACGCTCTTCCTGGACGAGATCGGCGAGATGTCGCCGGCCATGCAGGTACGCCTGCTGCGGGTCCTCGATTCCGGCGAGGTGCGACGGGTCGGCGAGGAGCGCGCGTTCAACGTCGACGCGCGCATCGTGGCCGCCACCAACAAGGACCTGAATCGGGAAGCCACCGAGGGTCGATTCCGCTGGGACCTCTTCTACCGCGTGGCCACCATCGTCATTCCGGTGCCGGCGTTGCGCCGCCGCCGCGATGACATCCCGCTCCTCGTCCAGCACTTCTCGGCCCAGGGTGCTCGCGGGGGTCAGCCGCTCCGCTTCTCAGCCGACGCCATGGAACGGCTCCAGCGGTACGAATGGCCGGGCAACATCCGGGAGCTGCGCAACCTCATCGAGCGCCTGCAGATCCTCCACGATGGTGACGAGGTGCAGGCCAACGCGCTGCCCGTCGAGCTGACCGTGGTCAAGCGCACGGCGGCCGAGCCCGCCCAGACGGCGCTCGTCTCCCTCCAGGAGATGGAGCGGCAGTATGTCGAGCGCGTGCTTCAGTCGACGGCCTGGAACAAGGCCCAGGCGGCCCGAGTGCTCGAAGTCGACATCAAGACCCTCAACAAGAAGATCCGCGACTTCAACATCGTCCGTCCCGCCTGAGGCTTTTCGCCCTCCTATCGTCCGAGGAGGAACTCCCAGTGGCCGGGAGTTTCTCCGGGGCCCGCTGAAATTAGATTTTTTCCAATCGTCGTAATTTTCTGACTTTAGCGGCGGTCGACCATGGCACTGGAGTTGCGATGCAGACCAGTGTCTATGAACTTCCTGAATAACCGGCACCACCAGGAGATGCTCGAGACGCCGGCTGCTCCGCTCGTCACGCGGTCGTCCGGGATCGCGCTATGGCGCCCGGACATCGTGCTGCCCAAGGCCATCGTCCCGGCACCCGAACGGTCCAAAGTCATGATCGCCGAGCCCCGCCACCGGCCCGAAGCGGTGCGCGCACAGGTCGAGGCGACGCGGACTCTGCTCGACTCCCTCGTCGAAGCCCGTCAGGCTTTCCGTGCTCGTGTCGCCGATCTGGATCCCGCCGATGGCGGGGAGCGCGAGCGCGTGACGACGATGATCGAAACATATCGGGCCAAAAGCGCACTCGACGAAGCGCTCCGCCGTGCCAGCACAATGATGGACACGCGAGGTCAGCGATGAGCAACCGCTTGAGTGATTCGAACGTCTATTATTTCCCTTCGACCACGCCGGCAGTGCCGGTGCCCACCGCGGTGGAGCCGGTTCGGTTCATGCGCCGTCTCCGGAACGCATGGTGGCGACTACGCCTGGCCCTGAGCGAGATCCGCACGATCCTGCGGCGTCCGACCCAGCGCCTCACCCTCGACGATTACGTGGGGCTGCTGGAGTTCGAGGACGAGCAGCAGCGGCCTCGGCGGCGGCGGCGCAGCGGCCAGCCCGGCCGGCTCATCGACTTCGAGACCGCCAAGCTCCGTCTGCGTCCAGCGCCTCAGGCCTGATAGCTCACCGCGGTCGGCCCCTGGCCGGCCGCGGTCGTTTGACACGTCCCGCCTGCGTCAGTAGACTCCGCCGCCGCATGCCCCGCGCCTCGCGCTTCCTTGCGCTGCTTCTCATGGCGTCGGCCGTCGTGGGGTGTGGCGGCCCCACGCTCGATCCCGAAGCCGAGCGCGGCCGCCAGGTCTACCTCGCGCAGTGCACGGCCTGCCACGCGACCGACCCGGCTCAAGCGGGGCCCGTGGGGCCTCCGCTCAAGGGCTCGACACGGGAGCTCCTCGAGAGCAAAGTTCTGCGCGGAACGTCCCCGCCAGGATACCGGCCGAAGCGGCCGACGGCCGTCATGCCGCCGCAGCCGCAGGTCGCCAACGACATTCCGGCGTTGGCCGCATACCTCAAGTAGAAGCGGCGCCAGAAACACCTCGGGCCCGGCGTCCGTCACCGGGCCCGAGAACACCGGGAAGCGCGGCGAGCTTACATCCGTGGCGTGAGGATGACGCTCACGATCCAGAAGATCGCGGTGAGCACGAAGCCAGCCCAGAACGTCCCCTTGAGCGTGCTCAGCATCTTCTTGCCGGGGCCGGCCGTGCCGACGAGCGCGTTGTACTCGGCGACGACAATGACGACGACCATCAGGATGAGCATGCCCATCTTCGTGGAGCCTGTCAGGGGCCCGACCCAGCCCAGGTGAGAGGCCGCGCCCATGAAGAACAGCATCGGGATCGAGAGCATCGTGTTCGTCCGTGAGGCGAAGCCGCCGCGCTGGCCGCGGGCGGCCGCTTCGGGGATGGCTTGACCGCCGCCCTTGACCTGCGTGGCCGAGGCCATGACCACCTGTTGCGCCGGCCAGATGATGAACCAGACGTTGAACCACATCGTGGTGCCGAGCAGGCCACCGATCAGAATGGTCAGGCCATAGGGCTGGGCGAGGAATTCACGCGGCCCTCCGAGCTGGCCCATGCGGTGGAGCAGGTACAGCCAGCCGGTGATGAACGTGAACATCGCGCCCCACCGGAACCACCACAGGGCGCGACTGACGAGGCCGGTGGCGAGCATGCCCGTGCGGACCGGCGCCTCCGCCGTAGCGAAGAACGGCGTCTGCACGAAGTTGAAGTAATAGAGCATCCCGATCCAGGTGATACCCGCCAGGAAGTGGAACCACCGCAGCAGGAACAGCCAGCCATCTCCGCTCAAGAGTGCCATGGGTGATGCTCCTCCACGTCTCGGGATGGACTACGCTTTGTCGTCCTCTTCCTCGCCCTCGTCCTCCTCTTCGTCGGCGTCTTCATCGACCTCGTCGTCTTCGAGATCGTCGTCATCGTCATCGGCCTCGAAGTCGTCGTCGTCGTCGAAGTCATCGTCCTCGTCTTCGAGATCGTCGTCCGCGACCTCGTCGTCTTCGAGGTCCTCGTCTTCGTCGAGGTCCTCGTCTTCGGCCACTTCTTCGTCCTCATCGCCGTTGGGAGACTGACGAAGCTCGACGGGTTCAGGCCAGGGAAATGTCCGGAACTGCATGTGAAGGCCCCTCCGCAGGGTGGAGCGAATACCGTTGAAATGCTGGCCGGGATTATAACAAACGGATTATGGTGTCTAGCCCCTTTTGACCCCGCGTTTTGCGGTACAATTTCGCGGGTTCTCGGGGCGTCGTTCCTCTCCGGCGGTGTAGCTCAGCGGCAGAGCAGGGGTCTCATAAGCCCCGTGTCGGAGGTTCAATTCCTCCCACCGCCACCACCTTCAACCGGCGGCGTTGTCGGGGCCCCGCGGCGGGATGTCGGGCGGCGGTTTGAATCGGTCGCTCCTTGAGGCTACACTCCGCGTCCGTGAGTCAGCGCGACATCCTCGTGCAGCGCGATGGCGCCATCGCCACGGTCGTCTTCAACCGTCCCCACGTGCGCAACGCGATCAGCCTGCTCATGTGGCAGGACCTCGCCCGCGTGACGACGGAGCTGGCCAGGGACGATGGCGTGCGCGCGATCGTCTACCGTGGCGCCGGCACCCAGGCCTTCGCATCGGGCGCGGACATTTCGGAGTTCACCGAGAATCGCAAGGACACCGCGACCGCGGTGCGTTACAACGCTGAGACCGAGGCCGCCTACACCGCCATCCGGGCCTGTCCCAAGCCCACCGTGGCGATGATCTTCGGATACTGCATGGGCGGCGCGATGGCGGTCGCGATGGCCTGTGACCTTCGCTTCGCTGCCGAGGGCTCGCGCTTCGGGATCCCGGCGGCGCGGCTCTCCATCATCTACGGCGCCGCTGCCGTCGGTCAGCTCATCGACCTCGTGGGCCCTGCGTACGCCAAGGACATCCTCTTCTCGGCTCGCACGGTCGACGACGGCGAGGCGCTCCACATGGGCTTCATTCAGCGCCTCCTGCCTGCCGCAGCGCTCGAGGCCTACACCTACGAGTACCTGCGCACCGTGGCCGACAACGCTCCGCTCTCCGTACAGGGCGCCAAGGTCACGGTCGACGGATATCTCGCCGGCCCCGGTGACGAGCACGAAGAGCGCCTGCGTGCGCTCGCGCTGAAGACGTTCGAGAGCGACGACTACAAGGAGGGGACGCGGGCGTTCCTTGAGAAGCGCCCGCCGCGTTTCCAGGGCCGCTGAGCCCCTCGCCGTGCGCCTGGCGTTCCTCACCTCCACGCCACCGACCACGACGGAGGGCAGCGGGACGTTCGTCGCGCTGGACGGACTGCGGCGCGGGCTGGGCGAGCTCGGTCACGACGTGACGCTCCGCACGCTGCACTTCCGGACACGCTTCCATACCCTCGATCGCTGGCTGTTCAACGCCGGGGTCGCGGCCGCGCCGCCCGACGCCGACGTCGTCGTCGGCGTCGATCTCGATGGATTCTTGTGGGCGCGGCGACGCGGACGCACGCCGTTCGTCGTCGCGCTCAAGGGCATCATCGCCGACGAGCTCCTCAACGAGCGAGGTTACGTGCGGCGCCTCCTCGAGCTGCAGGCGGGCTGGGAGCGCGCGAACTGTGCGCGCGCCGACCGCGTGATCGTGCCCAGCCACTACTCGGCCGGCGTCGCCGCGGCGGCCTATGCCGTGCCCGCGGAGAAGATCGCCGTCGTGCCCGAGCCCGTCGATCTCCGGTCGTGGCGAGCGCTCTTCGCGGCAGCGAACGCCCGCCCCGCCACGCGACCGACAGTACTCGCGGTGGCGCGCATGTATCCACGCAAGCGCCTCGACGATCTCGTCATCGCGGCGGCACGCCTCCGGAGCCGAATCGCCACGCTCCAGGTTCGCATCGTAGGAGAGGGGCCGGAGTCCGCCCGCCTCAGGGCGCTGGCCGCCCGGCACGGCCTTGGCGACAGCGTCGTCTTCCTCGGGCATGTCGCGCGCTCGACCCTCGCCGTAGAATATGGACGGGCGCACTGCTTTTGCCTGCCCAGCGTTCAGGAGGGCTTCGGGATCGTCTATGTCGAGGCCATGGCGGCCGGTCTTCCCATCGTCGCGTGCCGGGCGGCGGCGGTTCCGGAGGTCGTCCTCGACCGCCGGGTGGGATTGCTTGTCGCTCCCCGGAGCCCGGACGAGCTGGCGACGGCCCTGGAGAGATTGTTGAGCGACGCGAAGCTGCGTCGAGAGATGGGAGAGGAGGGACGACGACGCGTGGAGACGTTCGATCTCGTACCTGTGGCCAGTCGATTCGTGCAGGCGCTGTCGGCATGAGCGCCACCGCGTACAGCACGCGCCGCTTTTCCTTCGCCGCCGGCCATAAGTACTGGGTCGAGAGCTGGCCGGCCGCCGAGAACGAGCGGGTCTTCGGGCGGCTGACCGTTCCGCACGGGCACAACTACACGGTCGACGTCACGGTCCGCGGGCCCATCGACGAGCGCACGGGGATGGTGATCGATCTGAGCGAGCTCAAGCGCATCGTCGGTGAGACCGTCGTGGACCGCTTCGATCACGCGGATCTGAATGCCGACGCCCTCTTTCGGAATCGCGTGCCGACCACGGAGAACATCGCGCTCGTCATCTGGGACCTGCTGGCCGCCAAGCTCGGCTCCGAGCGTCTGTGGCAGGTTCGAGTGTTCGAAGATCCAACGCTGTACGTCGACGTCCGTGCCGAGGACGCCGTATGACCGTCGAGCTGACGCGCGTGTACCACTTCAGCGCGGCCCACCAGCTCCGCAACCCCGCGCTCTCGGTCGAGGACAATGCGGCGCTCTACGGGGCGTGCGCCGGCGTGCACGGTCACAACTACTACCTGGAGGTCACGGTCGGCGGGAAGCCCGATCGGGTGACGGGCATGGTCCTCGACCTCGGGGAGCTCGACGAGATCGTGCAGCGGAGGCTCCTGGATCAGATCGATCACCATTCGCTCGAGGCCGCGCCCGTCCTGGCCGGTGTGATCACCACCGGTGAGAGCCTGGCTCGCGCGTTCTGGCGGCCGCTGGCTGCCGCGCTGCCCGCGGGAATCCTCCGCCGGGTGACCGTGGTGGAGACGGCGAAGAACCGGTTCGAGTATCGAGGCGAATCATGAGCGAAGAGCCCGGAACCGTCGCGCGCCTCGTCGGGCAGCTCCTCGCCGAGCTCGGCGAGGACGCGTGCCGCGAGGGCCTCGCGCGAACGCCGGAGCGTGTCGAGAAATCGTTGCGCTATCTGACCTCTGGCTACCGCATGAACGTCCACGACGTCCTCAACGATGCGCTCTTCGTCGAGGAGTACGACGAGATGGTGGTCGTCAAGGACATCGACGTGTTCTCGCTGTGCGAACACCACCTGTTGCCCTTCGCGGGGAAGTGCCACGTGGCCTACATGCCGCGGAAGAAGATCGTGGGCCTGTCGAAGATCCCGCGGCTGGTCGAGATGTACGCGCGGCGGCTGCAAGTGCAGGAAAGGCTCACGACGCAGATCGCCACGACGCTCGACGAGGTCCTCCAGCCGCGTGGCGTGGCCGTCGTCATGGAGGCGTTTCACTTGTGCATGCTGATGCGCGGGGTCGAGAAGCAGAATTCCAAGGCGGTCACCTCGGCGATGCTGGGGGCGTTTCGCGATCGTCCCGAGACGCGGGCCGAGTTCATGGCGCTCATCAAGAGCAGCCCGGGGCTCTCCATTTGACGGCGCTCGGCGGTCAGACAGCCATCGTGACCGGGGCCGGGCGCGGGATCGGCCGGGCCGTGGCCCTGGCCCTGGCGCGCGAGGGCGCCGCGGTCACGCTCGCGGCGCGGACGCGGCAGGAGGTCGCGGCCGTGGCCGCCGAGATTCGCGAGAATGGCGGCCGCGCGCTGGCGGTGCCCACCGACGTGACGCAGGACGGCGCCGTGGAGGCGCTCGTCGAGCAGACGGTGGCCGAGTTGGGACGAATCGATCTCCTGGTGACGGCGGCCGGAGTCGCCGCGTTCGGCCCGGTCAGTGGCGGGAAGCCGAACGATTGGGACGCCATGCTGGCGGTGAACCTGCGCGCGGCCATGGTGTGCTGCCGGGCCGTGGTCCCGGCGATGACGCGCCAGCGGCGCGGCACCATCATCAACATCGCCTCGATCGCGGCGACACGCGCAATCGCCGGCGCCGCCGTCTACAGCGCGACCAAGGCGGGCCTCGTGGCCTTCAGTCGGGTGCTGGCCGAAGAGATCCGCGGCGACGGCGTGCGCGTCGGCGTCGTCGTGGCCGGGGCCACGGATACTCCGCTCTGGGACACGATCCCGAACGCTCCCGACCGTGGCCGCATGCTTCGGCCCGAGGACGTCGCACGGGCGGTCGTGCTCATGGCCGCACTTCCGCCGCGGGCCGCGCTGGAGGAGATCACCCTCCTGCCCGCGGGCGGTATCTTGTGATAATATTTGAGAAGATCAACCGGCAGGAGGCCAGGCCATGGTGACCCTAACTGAGACGGCTGCCAAGAAGGTCAGCGAGCTGCGGCAAGAGGAAGGCAAGCCGGACTGGGGGCTGCGCGTCCGCCTGGTGGGCGGTGGCTGCTCCGGAATGTCGTACGAGCTCGGATGGGAAGAGGAACAGGGCGCCGGGGATACGGTCTTCGAGTCCCAGGGCATCCGCGTCTTCATCGATCAGCACAGCGCGCCATATCTGACCGGCTGCGAGATCGACTTCGTCGACAACAACATGCTGGGCGCCGGATTCGCGATCAACAATCCCAACGTGAAGTCCAGCTGCGGCTGCGGCCAGTCCCACCGCTTCTAGCGACCGCGTAGCACCGCTGTGCGTGTTCGGGTTCGTTTCTTCGCCCGGTACCGCGAGGCCACCGGGCGCGAGCGGCTCGAGATCGACCTCCCTGAGGATGGCACCGTGGAGTCTGCCTGGTCGGCCGTCGTGCATCGTCATCCCGAGCTCGAGGCCTACCGGCCGTTCACGCTGTTCGCGGTGGGCCACGATTACGTCGCGCCCGAGCATCGGCTGCAGGCCGGCGACGAGCTCTGTCTGTTTCCGCCCGTGAGCGGTGGCGCCGGCGGCGATCGCTATCAGGTCGTGACGAGCCCACTGTCGCCCGACGCGGCGGCGGCCGCCGTGGACCACCCCGGAGCCGGCGGAATCGTCGTCTTCTCGGGCGTGGTACGCAACGAAACGGGAGGGCGGCCCGTCAAGTATCTGGAGTACGAGGCCCACAGCCCCATGGCCGAGGCGAAGATGCGCGAGATCGGCGACACCGTGCACGCACGCTGGCCGGGGGTGAAGCGCGTCGCCATGCTGCATCGGGTGGGCCGGCTCGAGATCGGCGAGTCGAGCGTGCTGATCGCGGTCTCGGCCGCGCATCGAGGCGACGCGTTCGAAGCCTGCCGGTATGCGATCGACACGCTCAAGCAGACGGTCCCCGTCTGGAAGAAGGAGCACTTCGAGGACGGCGAGATCTGGGTGGGCCTGCAGGGAGGGTAGTGCCCTGGCGGCGCCCGTCGTTCTCGAGACCGTTCGCGCCACGCTTCGCCGCCACGCCATGCTCACCGGCGGCGAGCACGTCGTGATCGGCGTGTCCGGTGGCGCCGACTCCACCGCGCTCCTGTCGGTCCTCACGAGCCTGACGTCAGCGTATCGACTGCGGCTTTCGGCGCTTCACGTCGACCACCGTCTGCGGCCGGACTCATGGCGTGACGCCGAGCACGTGCAGGCGCTCGGCGCCCGGCTCGGCGTGCCGGTGGACGTAATCCCGGTGGCGGTCTCGTCGAACGGCTCGCTGGAGGACGCCGCCCGTCAGGCGCGTTATGCCGCGCTCGAACGTCACGCGAACCAGATCGGGGCGGATCGCATCGCCGTGGGCCACACGGCCGATGATCAGGCCGAGACCGTGCTCATGCGCGTGCTGGAGGGCGCGGGGCTACGCGGGCTGGCCGGTATCCCGCCGACGCGCGGCCGCATCATCCGTCCGCTGCTCGATCTTCGTCGCGCGGAGCTGACCGCGCATCTCGACGCCGTCGGCCTCGGCTGGATCGAGGATCCCACGAATCGTGATCTCAGGTTCTTGCGGAACCGGATCCGCCACGAGCTCCTTCCGCTTCTGTCCACCGCGCACGCCGGGGATCTTTCGGCGAGGCTGGCTCGCGTCGCTCGCGAAGCCCGCCAGGCCGTGGACACACTGGAGCGCGTTGCCGGGGACGCGCTCGGGCGCCTGGCCACCATCGACGGCGACGCGCTCGTACTCGCTCGCTCGGCGCTGGCCGGGTTGCCGCCGCTGGTTGCGGCCGACGTCCTCCGCCTGGGCGCCGTGCGCCTCGGTCACCGTGGGCCGCTGCGCGCGTGGGCACATCGCGGCCTGCGCCGCATGCTCGCGGCTCCATCGCCGCGGCGACCGTTCCGGCTCGACGGTGTCACGTTCGACGTCAGCGGCGACCTCGTCAGGATCGACGTCGCCGCGCCCGTCCATCTCCGGCGGCGTGTCCTCAACGTACCCGGCGTGACGTTGCTGTCCGAAATCGGCCTCCGAATCGAGGCACGTCACATCGGCGCCGCCGGGTACGTTCTCCCCCGTGATCGAGGCCGCGTGGCATTCGACGCCGACGCGCTCGCCATGCCGCTTCACGTCCGTGGCCGCGAGCGCGGCGACCGTTTCCGGCCGTTCTCCGAGCGGGGCGAGCGGCGCCTCAAAACGTTTCTGATCGACGCCAAGGTCCCGCGCTGGGACCGCGACCGGTTGCCCCTCGTGGAATCCGGACACGAGATCGTGTGGGTCGGTGGCCTCCGCCGGGGGTCTCAGGCGCCGGTGACGCCCGCCACGCGCGACATCGTGGAGCTGACCGTCAAGTCTCTAGCAGATTAGCGCCCGCGCCCGTTAAAATCTTCTGGTATCGCATGCAAGCTCTCCTCGTTCTCGTTTCCATGTTCCTCATGACCGTTGCCGCGTGGGCTGGGCGCCTCGAAGCGCCCGACGCCGGCCCCCAGGCGGTGCTGCGCGCCCTGGAAGATGCGTTCGCCAACGTCGCCGACCGCGTGACGCCGGCCGTCGTGAACGTCAGCGCCATTCCGCGCAAGGACGCGTCGCCCGCCGAGCTCGAGCGGTTCCGTGAATTCTTCGGCGACGAGTTCGTCGACCGCTTCCGTCGCCGTCGCGACGAGCCACGGGCGACCGGCTCGGGCGTCATCGTGGATCCTTCTGGATACATCTTGACCAACAACCACGTTGTCGAGAACGCTCAGGCCATCATCGTGCGACTCTCGGACGCCCGGAAGCTCCCCGCGCGGCTCGTCGGTCGCGACGTGAAGACCGACCTCGCCGTGCTCAAGGTCGATGGCGCCGGCCCGCTGCCCGTGGCCGAGCTCGGCGACTCCGACCGCTTGCGCGTCGGCCAGTGGGTGATCGCGATCGGGAACCCGTTCGGCCTCGACCGGACCGTGACCGCGGGTATCGTCTCTGCGACCGCGCGCACCCGCGTCGGCGTGGCCACCTACGAAAACTTCATCCAGACCGATGCGTCCATCAATCCCGGCAATTCCGGGGGCCCCCTCCTGAACCTCGACGGCAAAGTCGTGGGCATCAACACCGCGATCGTCGCCTCGGGGCAGGGGATCGGCTTCGCGATTCCCGCCAACATGGCGCGCGACGTGATGAAGCAGCTCATCGCGGGTGGCCGCGTCGTGCGGGGCTGGCTCGGCATCGTCATCCAGGACGTCACCGACGAGCTCGCCTCGAGCTTCGGCGTCCGGGAGCGGCAGGGCGTCCTGATTGCCGACGTCATGAAGGGTGGCCCCGCCGAAGTCGCCGGCGTTCGGGCGGGCGACGTCGTCGTGCAGTTTGCGGGCGAGACCGTCCGAGAGGTGCCGGAGCTGCAGCGCCGGGTGGCCGCGGTGACGCCCGGACAGTCGGTGACGCTCGTCGTGGTCCGCGACGAAGCGCGGCTTCCGATGACGGTCGCCGTCGCCGAGATGCCGACCGACGAGCCGGCGGCGGCTCGCAGCGACGCGATGTGGGGCCTCACCATCGAGCCCCTGCCGGCCGATGATCCCGCCACGCTCCTCGGCCGTTCCTTCTCGCGCGGCGTGGTCATCACCGAGGTGGCGCCGGGCAGCGCCGCGGAGCGCGCCGGCCTGCAGCGTGGCGACGTCATCCTGGCCGTGAAGGGCCGGACCGTCGGCGACGCCGCCACGTTCTATCGCGAGCTGGCCGCGCTCAAGCCCGGCAACGTCGTGCCGCTGTGGGTCCACCGCGCGGGCAGCGGGGGAGCCGGCAAGAACGAGTACGTCGTGCTCGAGCGACCGCGCCGGCCATGAAGGCGGCGCTGGCCGAGAATCCCGCCGCGGTCCGGCGCGGCACGGTCCTCGTCGTGGACGACGAGGACGGCGTGCGAGCCTCCGTGCGCGCGATCCTGGAAGAGACGTGCGACGTGATCGAAGCCGAGGACGGCGGCGTCGCACTGGACGTGCTCCGGGCGCGCGAGGTCGACGTGGTCATGCTCGACCAGCGGATGCCCGGAGAGCCGGGCATCGAGGTCCTGGCCCGCATCAAGGCCCTCGATCCAACGATCGTGGTGATCCTGGCCACCGCGGTCCGCGACGTGCGGACGGCCGTCGCGGCGATGCGGCTGGGCGCCTACGACTACCTGGTGAAGCCGTTCGACGTGGACGATCTGAACCTCCTGGTCCAGCGTGCGCTCGAGAAGCGGGCGCTCGAGCGCGAGGTCCTTTGTCTGAGATCGGCGCTCGCTCCCAGCGGATGGGAGAGCGCCAACGCCTTCGAGGGGCTGGTCGGGCGCCACGCCGAAATGGTGCGCATTTATCAGCTCATCACGCAGCTGGCCGAGACGACCACGACCGTGCTCATCACGGGCGAGAGCGGCACCGGCAAGGAGCTGGTGGCGCGGGCGATCCACCGGCGGAGTCCCCGGCGCGATCAGCCGTTCGTTGCCGTCAACGTGGCGGCCATCCCCGACACGCTCATCGAATCGGAGCTCTTCGGCCACGAGCGCGGCGCCTTCACCGGCGCGCACGCGCGCAAGCTCGGCAAGTTCGAGCTGGCGCACGGTGGCACCGTCTTCCTCGACGAGATCGGCTCGCTCCGCCTCGATCTGCAGACTCGGCTGCTCCGTGTGCTCCAGGAGCGCGAGGTGGAACGCATCGGTGGCGTGCGGCCGATTCCCGTCGACGTGCGCGTGCTCGCGGCGACCAACGTCAATCTCCGGATGGCCGTGCGCCAGCGGGCGTTCCGCGACGATCTCTTCTATCGCCTGAACGTGGTGCCCATCGACGTGCCCCCGCTCCGCCAGCGGCGCGACGACATTCCGATCCTCGTCGAGCACTTCGTGCGCAAGATCGCCCGCGAGTGCAATCGCGACGTCCGCTCGATCACGGCCGGGGCCCTGGAGACGCTCGTTCGCTACGACTGGCCTGGGAACGTGCGCGAGCTCCAGAACGTCATCCACCGGGCGGTCGTGCTGGCGCGGGAGCCCGTGCTCCAGATGCACGATATTCCGCTCGACCTGGCGCTGCCCGAAACCGGGGTGGGGCTCACCGAGGACACGGGGTTGCCGCTGCGCGAGGCCTGCGATCAATTCGAGCGGCAGTACGTGCTGCGGGTGCTCGAGAGCGTGCGCTGGAACGTGAGTCGGGGAGCCCGGCGGCTCGGCGTCCATCGCAACACCGTGCTCACCAAGCTGGCCGGCTGGGGCATCCACCGCCCGACCGGCGCCGACGGGCGGAGCGCATCGCTGTGACCGGTCGCGGCCTCGCCGCGGGCCTGCTGGCCTCGATCGCGGTTCTGGCCACGGCCGACGTGGCGTGGTGCCAGCCCAGCGAGGCCGACGTCTTCGTCGCCGAGGGCATCCTGGCCCTCGAGGACAAGAAATACGACGAGGCGCTGGAGGGCTTCCGCCGCGCGCTCCAGCGCGAGCCCGGCCACGTCGAAGCCCTGTACTACGCCGGCGTTGCGCTCATGGCGCAGAACAAGGCCGCCGAGGCGGCGCCACTGCTCGAGCGGGCACGCCGGATCTCTCCAGAGGAAATGGCGGTGGCGTACCAGCTCGGCCTCGCCTACTTCTCATTGAACCGGTACGACGAAGCGCAGGTCGTCCTCGAGCACGTGTTCCGGCGCGATCCCGGCCTCGACTCCCTCGGGTATTACGTCGGTTACCTTCGCTACCGGAAGGGCGACCACCAGGGTGCCCTCCAGGCGTTCCGCGCCGGCCGCACGACCGATCCCAACATCGCGCAGCTCACGCGCTTCTATACGGGCCTTGCCCTCAACGCCATGGGCATGTCCCGGCAGGCGGCGGCTGAGGTGGAGCAGGCGCTCCGGCTGCAGCCGGCCTCGCCGCTCGCCGGGCCGGCCGAGCGTCTGCGCCAGTCGTTCGCCGAGTCGCGCGATGCCGAACGGAGATTGCACGCCAGCCTTCGCCTGGGCGGGTTCTTCGACGACAACGTGAACGCGCGGCCGAGCGCACACCCGAGCAGCGACACCGTCAACGCGCTTCGCCGCCCCGAGAACCAGAGCTGGGGCGAGCTCGCCTCACTGCGGCTGGAGTACGACTGGCTGAAGACGGGACCGTGGACGTCGACGGTTGGATACTCGTTCTTCACCACCTACAACAACCGCCTGCCGTCGTTCAACATCATCGACCACCTGGGCACGGTGACGGTCAGCCGTCAGGACCTGCTCGGATCGATGCCGCTCATCTCCAGCGTGCAGTACGCGTACGAATACCTGATGCTCGGCGGGACGGAGCTGCTCCAGCGCCACGCGGCCTCGATCTACTCGACGCTCGTCGAGGGACCCCACAACCTGACCAACGTCATCTTCAAGGCGGAAGTGAGGAATTTCGTCGAGAAAGGCCAGGTCGACTCCGAGCAGTTCCAGGACGGCAACAACTACATGCTGGGCCTGCTCCACGTCTTTCGGTTCGCCCAGGACCGTCACCTGCTCAAGCTCGGGCATCAGTTCGACTACGAATCTGCCCAGGGCTCCAACTTCGCCTATCTCGGCAATCGCTTCATCGTGGGAGCGCAGTACACACTGCCCTGGTACAACGTGCGGCTGATCTACGACTTCAGTCTCCACCGGCGCAACTACCTGAACAAGAACACGCTCTTTCCCGAGGACGACCCCGGCACCCGCAAGCGTCAGGACGACGAGTACACCCACCTGCTCCGGGTGGAAGTCCCGGTCGGAGGCGGGTTCACAGTGGGCGCCGACTACCAGGGCACCAACCAGCGATCGAATCTCGCCCCGTACACGTACACCCGAAGCATCTACACACTGTCGGTGTCCTATACGTACTGAGCCGCTGCTGAGCCGGAGCCACTGAGACGAGCACGGCCCCGCGACCTTGCGGGGCCGTGATGAAACTCTAGTCAGCACACGCTCAGTGGTGGCCGCTCGAGCCGCTGCTGGTGCTCCCAGATCCACTGTTACTGCTCTTCAGCTTGCCGTTTTCAATGATGACCTGGAGGCCGCTTGGCAGCGTGATCGTACCGCTACCGGGCCCGCTGTTGCTGGAGCCGCCGCCCGACCCGCTGTTGAGACTGCCGGGCCCACTGTTCGAGAGCCTGAACTGCTGGATCAAAATGTTGAGTTGCTGCCGGTCGGATGGCGAGAGGCTGTTCAGCACTTGCGCCGAGGTCTGGGCATCCTGCAACGCCTCCCGGCCGCTCTGGGTTCGCGTCACTTCCTGTATGGCCTCATCGCGGCGCCGGTCGTAGTAACCGGGGATGATCGACGTTTGAATCGACCTCTTGAGGTTGCCGTTCCCCGAAGCCGACGGCCCCGGATTCGGAATTCCGTCGTCCATCACCTTGATGGCCAGGGCTTGTGACTGGGTGACGAGGGATGCGTTCGCGGCCGCCGGCGGCTCCGACTTCGCCGCCTTGAAACTGTTCGAGAGCGCGCCGGCCTCCGCCGGTGTCAGCGATCGGGTGACGGGAGCCGTCAGGCCCGTGAACCGCGCCTGGTCGTTCTTGCCCAGCGTCACGCCGGCGCCGAACGGCTGGCCCCCACGGAGCTGGCGCACCAGCACCTCGCCGGTGATCACGGTGAAGCGGGTCGTGTAGGCGGCGCTGGAGCTCGAGCCTGCCTGTGCGCTCACCCGATCGACCTCCACGACTACGATCGTGCCTCGGATTCCGGCGATGGCGTTGGGCGTTCGAATTTCGACCGTCTCGCCGGGCTTCATCCGCTCCTTGACGACGGCGATCGCGGCCCGGCCCTCGCCGACGTTCACGGTCGAGACACCCGGCGATTCCGAGATCGTGAGCGACGAGCGCTCGCGAACCGTGACGATGGCCTTGCCGCCGAGCAGGATGCGGGCGACGGAGTCGTCACCGGTCACGACACGATCTTGCACGAACACGTCGTCCCTGAACTTCAGGGGCTGTGGTTGGGAGAGCGATGCGCGGGTCACGGTCGCCGTCCCCTGCAGCGTGGTGACCACGCCCGCCTTGGTCAGCTGAGCGAATGCAGATGCCGGCGAAATGAGGGTGAGCGCGACGAGGACGAGTGACAACCGAGATGTGAATGCCTGCATTGACCGCCTCCTCCGATCCGACGATCTTCGCCGGCGCGGTGGAAGCGCGTCAATGACGAAAAAGAACTATAACGGTATAGAACTCGGGATATATCCCCCGAAGCTATCTGCGCCTGCGGAGCGACTTGATCTCCTTCTGCAGCGGGCTCTCCTGGTTCGCTTTCCGGTTGGAGCCCGACTTGTTGTCGTCGTTGCCCACGTTGTCCGAGCCCGAGTTCCCTGCCGTTGCGCTCGATCCCGAACCGGTCAGCGACGACGAGGGAACGAGTGAGGGCGCCGGTGTCGTCACCGGAGCGGCGGGGGCGGACGAGGACGTGGTGGGCGTCGTCGACGGGCTTCCCGACGGCCCGCTCGACGGCGAGGCTCCGCTCGAGGACCCGCTCGAAGACGATGAGCCGCCGGAGGACGATGAGCCGGTGGAATTCGACGACGACGTCGTCGACGTTTGTCCGTTCGTCGTGGTGGACGCCGTTCCCGACGAGCCGCGCAGCGCGTTCGTCGTCTGCTGCAGCAGCTCACTGGAGGACGGCGCCGGCGCGTCCTTCAGCCCCAGCTTGAACTCGTCGCTCAGGCGCTGTCGGACGTCGGGGGTGACGGGCTGGACGGGACGCGGGGCCGCGGCTCCGGTGATGCGAATGGCTTGCGATGCGGTCACGAGCACGCCGGCGCCGAACGGCTGGCGCGTCAAGCCATCGATCTGACGCACCTCGATCGCACCGGTCAACACCGTGATCGTGGTCGTGAAGCCCTTGGCCGACTCACCCACCTGGGACGTCGCCTGGGACACTTCCGTGATGACGACAGTGCCGCGGATTCCGGCGACGGCGTTCGGCGTGCGGATCTCGATCTGCTCGCCCGGCTTCATTCGTTCCTTCACCACGGCCAGGGCGATCTTGCCTCCGGTCACGTCGAGAGTGGCGATGTGCGCCGACTCGCTGATGGTCAACGCCGAGCGCTCGCGCACGGTGACGACGGCCTTCCCCCCGAGCAGGATGCGGGCGAGCGCGTTGTCTCCGGTGACGATGCGGTCGGCCACGAACACGTCGTCCCGCTGCTTGAGCGGCATCCCCTGCGGGACGGACACGCGCGTCAGCGTGGCCGAGCCCTGCAACGTCGTCACGATGCCGACGCGCGCGAGTTGTGCGTCGGCTCCGACGGTGAGCAACGTCATCACGGTTAGCGCAAGCAGACCCACCACGCGTCCGGTGCTCATTGGGGCCCTCCCGGGCAGCCAGGAGGAGCAACAGGGGTGCCAGCGCCGGCCCCCGAGAGACTCCCCGGTCCGGCGCACATTTGCGCGGTTGCCAAAGCGGCTCAGCTGACAAAGCGCGTCGAGGTCCCGCCACGCTGACACGTCACCCAGGGAACATCCCAGAATCTGGGCGGCTGGAGGAACGACGCTACGAACGAACGAGCAGGCTTACTTCCGGTTGATGCACTGGACGAGACGCCAGCCGTTGAAGAGATTCACCTTCACGATGAGCTCGGGCGTGAGGCCCACGCGCGTGAGCAGCGGCGTCATCGCGAGATTCGACTTCCAGCCGAGCCGCGTACACACCGGCGCGACGAAGTCCTCGACGTGACCGAACACGCGTCGCTCGCTCCTGAAGTGATTGAGGATGACGATCGTGCCGCCCGGGCGTACCACGCGCCGCACTTCGCGCAGCACGGAGACGGGATCGGGGACGGCGGAGATCACGTAGGTCGCCACCGCCTTGTCGAACTCGTTGTCGCCGAAGTCCATCGAGGTGGCATCCATCACCTTGAGCGTCACGCTGGGCATCGTCAGCGTCTGCACGCGCTCGACCGCCTTGTCGAGCATCTCCTGCGAGAGGTCGATGCCGGTGAGGTGCACCGCGGGCGGATACAGCGGGAGGTTGAGACCGGTCCCGATACCGACCTCGAGCACGCGGTCGGTCGGCTGCAGAGCGAGACGAGCGATGGCGGCCGCGCGGCCGGGAGCGAAGATCCAGTCGAAGATGAAATCGTAGATGGGCGCGTACAACTCGTACGCGCGCTGGACCTGCCTCTTCTCCAGGACTACGTCCACGCGGTGCCCTCCAGCGCTATGGACGGGAGGCGGTCCTGATGCTGACCGCACGAATCCCCGAAATGCGCCGCTATCTTAACCGCCCGTGGTCGCGTTTGCAAAGCACCTCGACCGCTACAGCAGGAAGCGGATGAGGACCGTGGCCAGGCCCAGGAATGAAAAGAATCCAAAGACATCAGTGAACGTGGTGATGATCACGCTGGACGCGATCGCCGGGTCGATTCGGAACGCCTTGAGCGCGATCGGGACCAGCGTTCCCACGACGGCGGCGACCAGCATGTTGAAGAGCAGCGCGACGCCGAGGATGAGCGAGAGGAGGACCTGGCCCTTCCACAGGTAGGCGATCGCTGCAATCACGAGGCCGTTGGCCGCGCCGGTGGTCAGGCCTAGCCACAGCTCCTTCCAGAGCACGCGGCCCAGCACGGCCCGCGAGACCTCGCCGAGCGCGATGCCGCGGACGACGACGGTGGCCGTCTGCGTCGTGCCGATGCCGCCCATCGAGGCTACGATCGGCATGAAGACCGCGAGGAGCGCCAGCGACCTGATGGACGATTCGAACAGCCCGATGACCGACGCCGCGAGCACGGCCGTGCCGAGGTTGATCAGCCGCCACACGAGCCGCTTCGTGAAGACGGCTTCGGGGGGATCGAGGACGGTCTCGTCACCGGCGACACCACCCAGGCGCTGGATGTCCTCGGTCGCCTCCTCGTGGATGATGTCGATGACGTCGTCGACGCCGATGGCGCCGAGTAGCCGGCGGCTGGCGTCGACGACCGGCACCTGGACGAGGTCATAGCGCTCCACCAGCCGGGCCACTTCCTCCTGATCCGTGTCGACGGCCACGCTCTCCACGTCCGCGTTGCGGATGGCGTGAATGGGCGTCCGTGGATCGGCGGTGAGCAATCGGTGGAGCGGCACGAAACCCACCAGGTGATCGTGGTCGTCGACGACGTAGACGTAGAACGCGTCGTCGCCCGACTTCGACTTGCGGATGTGCTCGATGGCCTGGGCCACGGTGGCGGCTTCGTGGACCGCCACGACGTTCGGCGACATCAGGCGACCGGCGGTGCCCTCGCGGTACTCGAGGAGCTCCTGCACCTCCTCGGACTTCTCCTCGGCCATGAGGTCGAGGATCTTTTCCGCCTCTTCCTTGGGAAGCTCCTCCACGACCTCGACGACGTCGTCGGCCGGCATCTGGTCGAGGACGCGCGAGACTTCTTGCTCGTCGAGGGCGCGTAGCAGCTCGCGCTGGGTGGGATCGTCGAGCTCGGAGAGGACCTCGCCCGCGTGCTGCGACGACAGCAATCTGAAGAGGCGGACCTGATCGGGCAGCGGGAGCTCGCGCAGGACCGACGAGATGTCGGCAGCGTGGGCATTCTCGAGGAGCCCGGCCAGGCGCTCGTCGCGCCCGCCGCCGAGCAGCTCCTTGACCGAGTCGGTCAGGCGTTCGGTCTCGCTCACGCGCCTGCCCGGCCTCGTCCGCCGCGCAGCGCGCGCAGGAACCGCGCGCTCACGGTCGCCGCCACGTCACCGGCGGGCCAGTCACGCTGCTGGATGACTGCCTTGGCCATGGCGCGGTGGCCGCCGGCCCGGCCCAGATCGGCGAAGGCCTGGCGCACGACGTCGCCGGCCGCGCGCTCGTGGCCGGAGTTGCGCACCGAGATGTGGAGCTCGCCCTCGATCTCTCCCGAGACCACCGTCCATTCCGCGCCTTCGACCTGCAGCAGCAGATCGGCGAACTGAGCGGCCAGCTCGCGGTAGGGCATCGGGCCGACGTGGGTGAACATGACGCCATCCACGAGGCGGCGCCGCGTGATGGCCTCGGCCAGGAGATCGAGCACGGCTGGTGGCAGCTCCGGCCGCTCGATGCGTCGCAGCGCGCCGTGATTGGCGAGCCCGTGCAGGAACGCGAAGGCGTCCATGTCGGCGCGCGTGGCGCCGCGCTCGAGGGCCAGCGTGTCGGCCTTGATGCCGTAGAGCAGCGCCGTGGCCAGTCGCGGGCTGACCTTGACGTCGACCGCGCGCAGGTACTCGGTCAGGATCGTCGAGGTCGCGCCATACGAGGGGCGCACGTCCCTGAGTCGCGCTCGCACGGGCGCTTCCGTCGGGTGATGGTCGATCACGAGGTCGATCTCGCCGAGCGGCTCTTCGAAGAAGGCCGGCTGGGCGTCGACCATGGCGACGCGGTCGTACTCGCGCATCGCGCTCACCGTGAGTCGCTCGACGTCGATGTCGAGGATGCGCGTCATGGCCCGGTTCTCGGGCCGGCCGACGGTGCCGAAGGTGCCGATGGTGGCGCCACCGCGGGTGCGGCCGAGCACGATCTTCAGGGCGAGCGCCGAGGCGATGGCGTCGGGGTCGGGATCGTCCTGGATCATGATGAGGACCCGCTCCGCGCGCTCGAAGTGTGCGCGCACTCGCTCCACGCGAGCACGTGTGAGCGCACGCGCGAGTACCGGTTCGACGACCAGCTCGGCCAGCGCAGCGGGGGAGAGCAACGTCACGTCGCCGGGCGAGGGATCGTCCTCGTCGGCGACGACGACCACGGGCGCGCCCGGCGCCGCGCGACGAAGCGCGGCCAGGACACGCCCCCGGCGGGCCCTCGGCACCGCCACCACCGCGGCTTCCTGGCCCGAGACGAACGCCCGGCGATAGACGCGCTCGGCCGACGGATCACCGGCCACGGCCACGCCCCCGCCTCGCGAGATCCGGGCCGCCAGCGCGGGGCGCGGCACGACGTAGACCGGACGCTCGCCGCCCAGGGGCGTCGGCCCGAGCATGCGCCACAGGAGGTCATCGTCGGCCACCAGCACGTATCGCATCGTCACCTGAAGTATGGACCGCCGTCCACGATGGGCAACGGTTTTATCACATCGCCGCCCGTGCCCGCCGGTAGGCGGGCGTGGCCTGCAGCCGCCGGCGCAACGCCACGTCGACGCGTTGCGGGCCGGTGATCGCGTGCGGATCGAGCAAGCGGCCGAGCGATGCGCGATCGACGAGGCCACGAGCCGCGACGACGTCGCGGAAGGAACGTCCCGACGCCAGCGCTTCTTTGACGAGCTCGGCGGTCACCTCGTATCCGAGGTAGGGCGACAGCGCCGTCGCTTCGATCAGGCTGCCCCGCACGAGGGCGGCGACCCGCGCGCGGTTCACCCGCACGCCTTCCACGCACTTCGTGCGGAGTAATCGAAGGGCTCGCGTCAGGAGCTCGAAGGCCAGGGCCAGGTCGTCGGCCACGAGCGGCGTCATGACGTTGAGCTCGAGTTCGCCCGCGGCGGCGGCGAGTGCGATGGCGTGATCGTAGCCGCACACCTGGTAGCACGCCATCTGCACGGCCTCGGGCACCGAGGGATTGACCTTTCCCGGCATGATCGACGACCCGGGCTCGACCTCGGGGAGACTCAGCTCGCCGAAGCCGGTGTGAGGCCCGGAGGCGAGGAGCCGCAGGTCCGCGCAGATCTTGGCAACGTCGACCGCGACGCCGCGCAGCGCTGCCGAGCAGGCGAGCAGGGGACGGAGACTCCACGTCGTCGTCACGGTGCTTGTCGCGGGAGTGAGGCGCTGCCCGACCAGACGCGAGAGCTCGCGCACCACCCGCGAGCGAAAGCGCGGATGCGCGGTGAGCCCGGTGCCGACGGCCGTGCCGCCGATCCCGATGACGCGGAGAGCCCGCGTCGCGACGTCGACCGCCTCGGCCGCCTCGCGGACGGCCTGGGCCCATCCGGTGAAGACCTGACCGTATGTGATCGGCACCGCATCTTGAAGATGCGTGCGTCCCGGCTTCACGACGCGACGCTCGCGGACAGCCAGGCGCCGCAGCGCGGCTTCGAGCCGTCGCAGCTCGGCAACCAGAGAAGCCGTGAGCTCGAGCGCCATGAGGCGAATGGCGGTCGGCGTCACGTCGTTCGAGGATTGACCGAGGTTCACGTGATTGTTCGGATGGATGGGCGAGTAGCGCCCGCGGCGGCCACCGAGTCGCTCGTTGGCGAGATTGGCGATGACCTCGTTGACGTTCATATGGATCGGCGTGCCCGCGCCGGCGTGGAGGCTGTCGAGGACGGCGACGTCGGGAATGCGGCCGGCGGCGACGCGATCGGCGGCGGCCTCGATGGCCCGCGCCGATCGACGCGGCAGGACGCCGAGCGCGGCGTTGGCGCGCGCGGCCGCCTTCTTGACGAGGGCGTACGCGCGGATGAGCGCCGGATGCGGCGGGCGGCCGGTGAGCTGGAAGGTCTCGCGCGCCCGCTGCGTGAAGATCCCGTAGAGCGCGCGCGAGGGAACGGCCTTCGCGCCGAGGCTGTCACGCTCTCGGCGCATCGGAGGCCGTGGACGCTACGCCGCGAGGTCTTCGGTGTCGCGGACCTGGAAGCGATGCCGGTCGGGAGCCCCGGCGATCAAGCGCGGGCGCTTGCGGTATCGGCCGAAGTACCACGCCTCGAAACACTCGCGGTGATACGTCCCACTCGACGCGACCACCTGCGGGGCAAAGCGGGCGACCAGCATGAAGCACCGGCCGCATGCCGGCGCACCCTTCATGTCGATGTCGATCACGTTCTGCTCGTCCATGGCTCCTTCGATCCCTTCCCGGCCGGGGACCATCGCCCCGATCGCAGTTGAGGAACGAGAAGGCAAGCGCGATGCCACGTTCGAGTCCGTTGAATTTCAACGATTTGGCCGACCTCGGGAGAGCGCGTGAAGTTTTTACCTGCGCAAGCCTTACATCAGCTTGGGCCAGGTGCTGCCGTGACGCCCGGGCGGTCGCCGCGCGGGATCCGCGTGAGCTCGCTCATCAGCATGCCCGCCCACCGGAAGATGTTCTGTTCGCGCACGTGGGCGCGCATGTGCGACATGCGGTCGCGGCGCTCAGCCGGCGCCATCTCGATCGCCCGGTGAATGGCCTCCGCGGTGCCCTCGATGTCGTAGGGATTCACGAGCAGGGCGTCGCGAAGCTCGCGCGAGGCGCCGGTGAAGCGGCTCAGGATCAGGACGGCATCGTCGTCGTCGCGCGCGGCGATGAACTCCTTGGCCACCAGGTTCATGCCGTCGTGCAGCGAGCTCACCACGCAGAACTGGGCGGCCCGGTACCAGGCGCGGATCTCCCGATGCTCGTGGTGGCGTTCGTGGTAGACGATCGGTTGCCAGCCCCACTCACCGATCTCGTCGTTGATGCGCCGGACGATCTCGTGGATCTCCTCCTGGAGTTGCTGGTAGCGCGGGATGCGGCTCCGGCTCGGCGACGCGAGCTGCACGAAGACCACGCGCCGCCGGTACTCCGGCCAGCGCTCGAAGAAGCGGCGGAGGGCGCGGAAGCGCTCGGGCAGTCCCTTCGTGTAGTCGATGCGCTCGACGCCGATGCCGAGGAACTCCACGGGAGTCTCGAGCATGGCCGGGGGATCATCGACGGCCGGCGCACGCTCCTCCGGCTCGGCCGCGACGCTGATCGGAAACGGCAGGACGTGCGTGGTGTGGTGCCCGCGCACGACCGCGAAGTCGTCCCACTCCACCCGGCCCTCGATGGTGCGCTCGACCGTCTCCAGGAAATTATTGCAGTGGAACTGCGTGTGGAACCCGATGAGATCGGCGCCGAGCATCCCGAGCAGGATCTCCTCCTGCCACGGGCAAATGCCGAACGCCTCGAAGTTCGGCCACGGGATGTGCCAGAAGAGCGCAACGCGAGCATCCGGCCGCTCGCGCTTGATGTACCGCGACGCCAGCGCGAAGTGATAGTCCTGCACGAGCACGACGGGCGACTCGACCCGCTCCATCTCCTCCAGGACCGTCGCGGCGAACTTCTCGTTGACGGCCCGGTAGTGCGCCCAGTCGGCGGCCCGGAACTGCGGGCGCTCGTGCACGATGTGGCAGAGCGGCCACAGGCCCTCGTTGGCGAAGCCGTAGTAGTAGCCGGCCTCCTCGTCGGGCTCGAGCCAGACGCGGCGCAACGTGTAGGCCGGATCGTCCGCGGGCAGGCCGATGCGCTCGCCGACGATCCGATCGGCATCGCCGCTGCCGTGGGCCACCCAGACGCCGCCACACGCGAACATGATCGGCGCCATCGCGGTGACGAGGCCGCTGGCGGGCTGCAGTTCGCGGATGGCCGCGCCGTCGCGCACGTGGCTCACCGGCTCGCGGTTCGAGAGCACGAAGATCGGGCTGGCGCCGAAGCGCATCTGGACGAACTGCTTGAGGCGTTCCTCGGTCCAGACGCTCTCACCACGCAAGCGCAGCCGCGCCTCGCGCTCGGCGGCCGCGCGCACGCGGGTCAGCGTGCGGGCGAGCCCGGTGACCTCGCCGGCCAGCGGACCGAAGAGGCTGGCGTCGGCGTCGGACGGCGGCGCCACCGGCTGTCCCGTCTTGAGCTGCTTCGTCCACTCGGCCATGCGGGCGATGGGCCGCGTGACGGTCCATCGCACGAGCACCCACGTGATGCCGGTGAGCAGGAGGATCAGGACGCCGAGGCGGACGGCGGTCCGTTGCCAGAGCGCGAGCTCGTGCGTCTCGACGCCTTCGGCGTCGAGCAAGACCGCGATGGCGCCCACGACGCGCTCGTCGCGCTCGAGCGGCATCACCTGGACGAGCGTCGGCCGCATGCCGACGCGCACGAGCTGGCGCACGGGCGCTGCCGTGCGAATGGCCTCGGAGACGAGCGGAGCGACCGGTCCCAGAGCTCCGCGGATCTCGGGTGCGGCATTGAGCACGCCGCCCAGCTCGTCGTAGATCGCCACCGTGCGGTCGGTGAGGTTGAAGCGCTTGGCGATGCGATCGAGGGCGGGCTTGGCTGCCGGTCCGCGGCCCGCCACGCGCTCGGTGGCTTCCCGCACGGCGTCGGCGGTGAGCACGGCGCGCCGCACGAGATCGTCTTCCAGACGTGTCCGCTCTTCGCGGATCTCCAGGTAGGCGAAGCTACCGGTGACGACCAGCGTCGCCAGCCAGATGCCGGCCAGCAACCGAAGGAGCAGGCGCATGGTTCAGCGCGCTCTCGCTACTCCGGCGTCACGCCCCGTACTTCGTCAGGCGTAGCGCATTGGCCATGACGAGAGGCATCAGGTGCTGTGCCGGCATCACGCCGAGCGTTCCGGCGGCGCACGCCCGCTCGCTGAAGGCCTTGACCGGATCGGCGCCGCAGTAGCGGGACCAGAGCAGGACGGGTACCGGCTGCCAGCCGTGACTGGCCAGCACGGAGGGGCTCGCGTGATCGCCACTGACGACGATCACGTCGGGGCCGAGCGCGCGAATCTCGGGGACGAACGCGTCGAAGCGCTCGAGCGCCGACACCTTCGCGTCGAAGTCGCCGTCCTCGCCGGCCTTGTCGGTGTCCTTGTAATGGACGAAGAAGTAGTCGTAACCCTCCCAGTGCTGGCGGAGCGTCGCCACCTCGTCGGCGAATCCGGAGCCGGTCTTGAGCACTTCCATCCCGACGAGCTTGGCAAGACCGCGATACATCGGGTACGCCGCGATGGCCGCGGCGCGCAGGCCGAAAATCTCGGGAAAGCGGGGCAGGGCCGGCAGCTGGTCGAAGCCGCGCAGCAGCACCATGTTGGCCGGAGCGGCGTCCGTGAGTCGCTGGCGTGCCTCGGCGACGAAGCGGTTGACCAGATCGGCGGTGCGCTCGGAGCTGGGCTCGAGGGCTCGCACGGGAAGGGGCGGGGTCCCCAGAGTCTGCGGATCGGTCTCACTCAGGCGGCCGCCGAGGCCGGCGCCGCGCAGGACGAGCACGAACCGGTGCTCCTTGACGGGCTCCACCAGCACCTCGACGCCGGGAAGCCTGATGTCGCGCAGCCGCTCGGTCAAACCGATGTTCACCTCGGTCGAGATGCGCCCGGCCCGCCGGTCGGTGATGCGGCCCGCCGCGTCGACGGTGCAGAAGTTCCCGCGAGCGGCCACGTCGCCGGCTCGGAGGTCGAACTCGATGCCCAGCGCTTCGAGCACACCGCGGCCCACCGGGTAGCGCAGCGGGTCATAACCGAAGAGCCCGAGGTGCCCGGGGCCACTGCCCGGTGTGATGCCCGGTGCCACGTGGCGGAGCAATCCGCAGGCGGCCTCGGTGGCGAGCGCGTCGAGGTTCGGCAGGCTCGCCGTTTCCATCTCCGACCGGCCGGTCTTCAGGTGGGGCAGCCCGGCCAGGCCGTCGAGGGAAAGCAGGACGATCTTCGTCGTGTTGGAGACGACGAGCCCGGCGAGCAGGTCTAGCATGGTCGCAGTGTACCTCTGAAGCATGGTTGATGCCGGGGACGCGCGTCCCCGGCGGTCAACCAGTCACCCTTATCGACGTCCCGGTCCGCTCACGCGTCTTTGACGGGATTCTCCAGGGTGCCCAGGCCGGTGATCTCGAGCCGGCACGAGTCCCCCGGCTGCAGGAAGACCGGTGGCTTGCGAGCGAACCCGACACCGGGCGGCGTGCCCGTGGCAATGAGATCGCCGGGCGACAGCGTGATGAGGTTCGAGAGATAGCTCACGAGGTAGCGGACGTCGAAGATGAACGTCTTGGTGTTGCCGTTCTGCATCTGCGCGCCGTTCACCCACAGCTTCAGCTCGAGGACGTGGGGATCGGGAATCTCCGTCCGGTCCGCGATGTACGGCCCCACCGGCGCCATCGTGTCGCCGATCTTGCCCGCGGCCCACTGGCTGGTGATGAACTGGAAGTCGCGGGCGCTCACGTCGTTGACGTTCGTGTAGCCCGCGACGTAGTCGAGCGCGCGCTCGCGCGGCACGAAGCGCGCGGTCCGGCCGATGACGACGCCGAGCTCCACTTCCCAGTCGAGCTGCTTCGATCCGCGCGGACGCAGAATCGGCTCGCCCGGATCGAGAATGGCGGTGTTCCACTTCGGGAAGATGGGCGGCTCCTTGGGGATCGGCTGGCCGGCCTCCTCGGCGTGGTCGCGGTAGTTGAGACCGATGCAGATGAACTTGCTCGGGTCCGCGATGGGCGCGTGCAGCCTGGTCGCGCTGCGCGGTACGGTCACCCATTCCGTGATGGAAGCGACCGCGTCCTGGCTGGCGGAGCCACCTTCGAGGAACTCACGCGTTGAGTCCGGCACGAGGGCCGCGGCGATGGCCTGCGCCCGGGCCACGCCTCGCTTGGCGAGCGTGGCGGCCAGACTCGCCTGAAGGTCGGCGATCCGGTCACCCTGAAGGGCGCCGAGTTTCGGCGACTGACCGTTCTGTGAGAAGCGTACGAGCTTCATGGGATGTCCTCCGGAGGGCGAAAGGTTGGGGGATTATATAGCCTGACGCGGACTTACCGCGCGTCGGCTGCCGCGCCGTAAATTGCCGGGACGGCCCTGCCTGCCGGCGCTTATGATGGGATGTACGTGTTGTCGACCTGAGGCAAGGAGGATGTGACGATGGGCCCTCGAATGATCGCGCTTGCGGTGGTCGTTGCTCTGCTGGCGACCGGCCCGCTGTCGCCGGTGATGGCGCAGCAGGCGGCTCAGCAGGCGGCCCAGACCGAAGTTTCCCCCGACGCAGTGCCCGCGACCAGCGAGCGACCGTCGCTGCTTGGCGGCGCCGGCTACAATACGGCGGCGACCGTGATCACGGTGGTCAAGGCGCCCTTCAACGT
>Ga0209375_1000073_pt1 | contig 82036 bp, 64 predicted proteins | sample GraSoiAngelo_131_FD_185888 | JGI IMG/M metagenome (GOLD analysis project Ga0209375, IMG submission 185888) | Grasslands soil microbial communities from the Angelo Coastal Reserve, California, USA - 14_0929_02_30cm (SPAdes) (version 2) | ecosystem: Environmental > Terrestrial > Soil > Grasslands ...
CTCGCGAAACCGCGCCGACCGGCCGTCTGCCGGTCGGTATTGCGCCCACCCGATCGATCCGCAGCACCCCGCAGGCCCGTAGCGATCCGACCCCAACACGTCTTCAACGAACACGCGGATCGGGCCTGCAAAGTTGTGCAGCACGTCGTGGAGCGCTACGACTCCGCCCGTCGCCAAGTGCGGGGCGAACAGGTCCAGGTCCTGCTTCGCGCCGGGGTAGGTGTGGTCGCCATCGATCCAGAGCAGCCGGATCGGCCGGTTCCAGGCGGTCGCGAGCTCGCGTGAGAACGTGCGATGCACCTCGACGTGGTCCGTGAGACCAGCTCGGGCGAGCGTGTGCTGAAAATCCTCGAACGACGACGCCTGGTCGCCGAGGCCTGGATCGGTGCTCGACGGCGCGGTGTGGGGGTCGACGGCGACGATTTTGCCGAGGCGATAGCGGGCCGCCACGGAGGCGAGGCCGACCGTGGATTTGCCCTTGAAGCTGCCGATCTCGAGGATGACGCCCTGGCCTGGGGTGCAGGCGGCTGCGAGGGCGAGGAACCGGGCCTCTCGCTCGGTCAGGAAGCCGGGGGCGACTCGGACGCGCTCCCACGCTTCGTCCGCGGCGGACCGGAAGTCTGGCGGTAATGTCATGGACGAGGCGAGCCTGCCGGGGAGCTCCCTCCGCGACAAAAATACGCAGTCGCTACGGGAGCCCCCCGGCAGGCTCGCGTCTGGCTGTCAGGCGCAGTACCGGTCGAACGCTGCGGTCAGATCTGCGGCGATGTCTTGCGCCGCCCGCCCCTCGATGTTCTTGCGCTCGAGCATAAACACGAGCTTTCCGTCCTTGAAGAGTCCCATCTGCGGGGACGAGGGCGGGTAGTCGGTGAAGTAGGCGCGGGCGCGCGCGGTCGCATCGGCGTCCTGGCCGGCAAACACCGTCAGCAGCCGCTGGGGCCGCTTCGCATGCTGCAGCGCGAGCGTGGCGGCGGGACGCGCGTTGCGCGCCGCGCAGCCGCATACCGAGTTCACCACGACGAGCGCGGTTTCTCTGGTCGTGCCGAGCACTGCGTCTACGTCTTGCGCCGTGCGCAGCTCCTGGAAGCCCAAGCGAGTGAGCTCCTCGCGCATCGGCTGCACGAGGCGGGGGTCGTACAGCGGGACGTTGAGGCTGGCCATGGATCAATAATAGCGCGGCCCCGCGTTTCGGCCAACCTTCCCCTCGTCACCAGATGCGCGGCTGCAGCGAGTCCGGGCGCACCATCGCAGCCCCTCCCGTACAGGCGAACGCCTTCCGGAACTCTGTCATGTTCGAGAGCGGCCCGTCCACGCGCCAGCGAGGCGGGGAGTGCGGATCGACGGTGACGAGCAGCCGGCTGAATTCGTCGCGGTCCTTCTCCCGCCAAGTCTGCGCGAAGCCGAGGAAAAACCGTTGCTCCGGGGTGAACCCGTCAATGCGCGACGGGCGTGGCAGGCCCGCGAGGGACCGCTCGAACGCCGCGTACGCGATGCGCAATCCGTTCAGGTCGGCGAGGTTCTCACCCAGCGTGAGCTGGCCGTTCACGTGCAGCGTGTCCACAGCGACGAAGCCGGCGAACTGGTTCGCGACGAGCTGCGCCTGCGTTTGGAACCGCTCTGCGTCCTGCTTGGTCCACCAGTCGCGCAGGTTGCCGGCGGCGTCGTACTGGCGGCCCTGGTCGTCGAAGCCATGGGTCAGCTCGTGACCGATCACGGCACCTATCCCGCCGTAGTTGATCGCGTCGTCGGCGTCTGGATTGAAAAAGGGCGGCTGCAGGATCCCGGCCGGGAACACGATCTCGTTCATCGCCGGGTTGTAGTAGGCGTTCACGGTGGGCGGCGTCATGCCCCACTCGCCCCTATCGACTGGCTTGCCGATCTTCGCGAGCTGGCGTTGGGTCTCGAACTCCTGTGCACGCCGCACATTGGTGATGAAGGGGTCGAGCTCCACGGCGAGCGCCGAGTAATCGCGCCACCGGTCCGGATAGCCGATCTTGTTCACGTAGGTGGCGAGCTTGGCGAGCGCCTGCCGCCGCGTCGCGTCGCTCATCCACTCGAGTCCGTGGAGGCGGTCGCGCATCACAGTTTCGAGGTTGCGCACCATCGCGAGCACGCGCCGCTTCGCTTCGGGGCTGAACGTGCGCTCCACGTAGGCCTCCCCGAGCGCTTCGCCCAGAGACTGATCCGTGGCCTCCACGCAGCGGCGCCAGCGCGGCTGCTGCTCCTTCACGCCGATCAGGACTTGCTGGAAACGAAAGTCCTCGTTGGCGAATGGCGAACTGAGCCACGGTGCAGCGGCGCCTATCAGGTGCCAACGCAGGTACCAGCGCCAATCGTCGAGCGACGTCTCGCCGAGCAGCCGACTCATGGCCTTGAAGAAGTCCGGCTGCTGCACGTTCAGCGCGGGCACCGCCGGGGCGCCGACCTGGCCGAAGTAGTCCGTCCACGCGACACGTGGCGCGAGACGGGCTAACTCGGTGAGCGTAATCATGTGGTAGATCGCGTTCGGGTCGCGTAGTTGCACTTGCGTCATGGACGCTTGGGCCAGCGCCGTCTCGATCGCCATCACCTTCTGGGCTGCGCCCTGAGCGTCGTCCCTACCCGTCCCCACCAGCTCGAGCGTGCGGGCGATGTGCGCCACGTACTCCCGCTTGAGCCGCTCCGAGGTGGTGTCGGTCTTCGTGTAGTAATCACGATCCGGGAGCCCGAGTCCTCCCTGGCTCGCTTCGGCGATCATGGCCGTCGAGTGCTTCGCGTCCTGGTCCGACGTGAAGGTGAACAAGGCGGTGACCCTCGCGCGTTGCAGCCGTGCCACCTCGACCTGGACGTCGGCCACGGAATTCACCGCCCCAATGCGATCCAGCTCCGGCTGCAGCGGCCGCGAGCCCGTCGTCTCGGCGCCGGCCGAGTCCATGCACGTGCCATAAAACAGGCCGAGCTTGCGGTGGTTGCTGCCCGGCGATGCTACGCTGTCGCGTGTCGCCGCCTCGAGCAGGTCGTGCAGCACGTCCAGGTTGTGCACGTACAGCTCGGAGAAGCTGCCCCAACTGGGGAACTCGCCCGGAATCTCGGTCCGCGCGATCCAGGCGCCGTTAGCGAATTGAAAGAAGTCGCTGCAGGGCGCGCAGGTCGTGTCGAGACTCGAGCGGCTGAACGCCGGCGACGCAGGGAGGTGCGATTGGGCGGCCGTCGGTGCGGTGCCGCCGAACGCCAGAGACGAAACGGCGATGGCGGCCACGGATACGCTGCACAAGTTCATAGATCGGCCTCCGACTCGGTGTGACGTCCGTTAGGGCAGCGACGCAACGATCTTGCGGTATTCGGCCTCCGAGAACGCCCGGAGCGTTTCCAGCCGCAGGTTGCCTTGGGTGGCGATCCCCAGCGCCAGCCGCGCGGCCGTCACGTCGTCCGGTGCCTCCAAGATTGCCACGCCGTCGTACTGGCCCATTGTGAGATAGAAGCCCTTCAATTCCGCGCCCGCGCGCCGGAACCCTTCCTTGGCAGCGTCGAGTCGAGCCGGGCTGTTCTTGGCGTCCATGATGCCCTGCTGGGTGTAGCGGAGCAACGAGACGTAGGTGGGCACACGAACCTCCCGGTATCGTGGTCAGAAACGCATCAAGGAAGCGTCAAAACGGCGACGGGCGTGAGCTGATCGACGGTCGTCCCGTTGCCAAGTTGCCCACTCGAGTTCGCTCCCCAGCAGTAGGCGGTGTTGGGCGTTGGCGCGTTTGCGACTGCGCATGTGTGAACACCGCCGGCACTCACGGAAGAAAAGCTCACGCCCGCCGGGGCGGCGACCGCCACCGGAGTCGGGCTATCCGTCGTCGTTCCGTCACCAAGCTGGCCATTGCTGTTCGAGCCCCAACAATAGACGGTGCCCGTCGCCGCCACGGCGCATGCGTGCAAGCCGCCCGCACTCACGCTGGTGAACAACGTGTCTTGCGACGCGATCAACACGGGCGTCAGGCTCTGCCCTCCCACCGACCCGTTGCCGAGTTGCCCGCCGAAGTTCGTCCCCCAGCAATAGACCCTGCCAGACGTGCCGACGCCGCACGTGAACTTGACAAGCCCCCCACCGGCGCTGACCACTGAGAAGCCGGCCTCCCTCGTGGGCACCGCCACGGCGACGGGCGCTGGTTCGATCGTGTTAGTTGAGCCGCTGCCCACTGCGCCCTCGCCATTCCAGCCCCAGCAGTACGCTCCGCCATTCTGGGCGAGGGCACACGCCTGGCCGGAGTCGGAGAAGAAGCCGCCCACGCTGAGGGCCGAGAAGCTGACTCCCGCAGGCGCGGCGATCAGCTGTGGGGTCGGGAAGAGCACTCCGGCAACCGACCCGATGCCCAGCTCGCCCGCGATGTTGGTGCCCCAGCAGTATCCCGTCCCGAGCGTGTCGACGGCGCACGATGCGCTCTGCCCCACATCCGCCGTGGCGAACCAAACGCCCGGCGCGTCGACCAACGTCGGCGTGGGGCTGGCATCCGTCGTCCCGTCGCCCAGAAAACCCGCGCCCCAACAGTAGGCCTGACCATTGAATGCGACGCCGCAGGCGCGCGCGGACCCCGCGCTCACCGCGCTGAAGCCGATGCCCGTGGGAGTGGACACGGCGGTCGGGGTCGTGCCTATGCCTCCGGTCGTGCCGTTGCCGAGCTCGCCGATGCCGTTGTCACCCCAGCACACCGGCGTGCCACTCGTCCCCATACCGCAACTGAACATGCCTCCCGCGCTCACCGACGCCGATGCGAGCACTCCGTAGGTGCTGAAGTGGCTCGTCATCCCCATCACCGTATGCGTTGCGGTGTTCACCAAGCTGCCCGGCACCAGGAACCAGCGGCCGTTCATCAGCGTGAAGAGCCGCAGAGTCGATTCGGCCATCCCGTTCGGGAGCATGGCGGGATTGTACAGCATCCTGACCGCCACCGGCGACGCGAACATTGTTCCCGTCGGACCGAAGTCATACGCTGTCCCACCGACGAGCGCGCTGGTGCTCGTACCGGACGGGAGCATGGCCGGCAGGACGGTAATGCCCGTAGGTTGCGACAACGCCCCTGCTGGGATGACGAGCTGGACGCTGCTCCCGGCAGCGGTGACGGGCGTCTGGATCATGAGCGGTTGGCTGCTCGGCCCCGCGACGAACACGGCCCCCTGCTCGATGCGAAACTTCACCGGCAGCGTTCGGCCGTCGACGAGCGGGAAGAATTCGCCGGTGTTCACGTTCTTGGCTTCTTGCTGACTCGCTACCACTTGGACGTCTGCATGTCCCAGCTCCGTGCTCGCGACGAGGACGCGGATGCGGTAGACGTTGCCCGAAGGCAGGGTGCACGGTCCGGTGACGCACTGGTCGGTCTGCCAGTTGACGACGTATAGCTGGCTGGCCGCGTCAATGCGCACCACGGCCGAGCCGGTGCCGGTCGTCATGGAGAACTGGGCGACGACTGGGCCGCAGTCCGAGCCGGCCAATGGGCACACGGTCACGCTGGGAGCTTGAGTCGCGTCGAAGCTGCCGGTCGCGTTTGGGCTCGCGACGATGGGCGGCAGGAAATAGAAGTGCGGGTTGCCGCTGTTGTGCGCCCCGTCGCGGATCTCGAAGCTCGGTGCGGCGGGGACTCGAGCTGCGGTGGGGGCATTCACCCTCTCAGCACAGCCCATGAGGACGAGGCTCGCAGCTGCGTTGGCGACCATCCGGATCAAGCGGTGCATATAAGGTCCTTTCACGGCTTCCAATCTCCATCTTCATCGGTCGCGGGGTTGCCGGTGATCGGCGTGACACCGGTTCCGTCCGGGTTCATGATGAACAGATCCGAATTTCCATTTCGCAGGGAGGTGAAGAGGATCTTGGACCCGTCCCGCGACCACGCCGGGAACTCGTCGAGTGCCGGATTGTTGGTCAGACGCACCAGGTTGGTGCCGTCCGCGTTGATCACGCAGATCTCGAGATTTGCCGTGCCGTCGGGATCGCATTGGAACGCGATCCGCGTCCCGTCCGGCGACCACGCCGGGGAGAAGTCCACGGTGCTGTTGCTCGTGAGTCTCGTCGGGTTCGTCCCATCAGCGTTCATGACGTAGATCTCAAAGTTGCCGTCGCGATCGCTCACGAACGCGAGCTTCGTGCCATCGGGAGACCACGCCGGCCAGTAATCGTACGTGGGATTGTTGGTGAGCCGGATCGGGGTCGTCCCATCGGCGTTCATGACATAGATGTCGTAGTTGCCGTAGAGATCGCTCGCGAACGCGATCTTGGCGCCGTCTGGGGACCAGGCGGGAACCTCATCGGCCACAGGGTTGTTCGTGAGCCGCTTCTGGCCGCTCCCATCGGCGTTCATCACGTAGATCTCCCGGTTGCCATCGCGGTCACTCATGAACGCCAGCTTCGCACCGTCCGGTGACCACGACGGTTGTCCACTGTTCGCCGTCGTGTGTGTGAGCCCCTGGAGTGGAGCGCCCCCTCGGGCCATCACGTAGATCTCGTAGTTGCCGGAGCGGTTGCTGTGGAAGGCGATCGGCGACGGCAAGTCCACGAAGGCGAGCGAGGTGACCGAGGCAGAACTGCCCTTTCCCTCGACGGTGGCGGTGATCGTGGTGGTCCCGGCGGCGAGGCCGGTGACGATTCCGGTCGCCGACACGGTGGCGATGCTCTGGTCGCCGCTCGACCAGGTGACGGGCCGCCCGAAGAGCCGGGCGCCGGCAGCGTTCTTCACGGCGACGCTCAGTTGCGCGGTCTCGCTGCCCAGCACGGTCGCGGTCGCGGGGGTTACGGCCACAGAGGCGACGGCCACGCCGCGCACGGCGCGCCAGCTGCCGCTGACCTGGCCCGAGAAGCACGAGACTGCTCCAGAAAGCGAGGTAGGCGGATCGCCGGAGACGGTGGCACCGTACTGACAGCCCGGGACCTGGAAGACGATCGTGTCCGCCGCAACCGTCACGTGGCCGCCGGTGACAGGTACGCTGACGGTGTCGTTCGGAAAGGAGCTCGCCCCCTGGACGCACGTTCCGACCTGTCCGTACGTGCCTTCGAATGCGCTGCCCGTTTGCGAGAAAACGTACGACCCGGTGTCACTACAGGTGATCCCCTGCGCAAGGTCCACGAGGGTCTCCGTGAAATCCCACACGCCACCGATGTTGATGAACTTCACGGTAATTGCCGACTGGCCCGCCTTACCCTCGGCCGTCGCGCTGATGGTGGCCGAGCCGGCGGCGACTCCGGTCACGAGGCCGGCCGTGGACACCATCGCCACGCTGGCGTCGCTGGTCGACCAGGTGATGGTGCGCCCCGACAAGGTGTTCCCCGCGGCGTCCTTGGGGACGGCGCTCAAATGGACGGTCTCTCCCGGGCCGATCGTCGAAGTCTGGGGCGTCACCACGACGGAGGCGACGGGGGGAGGGCTGGACGACCCCGGCCCGGTGGTTTCGTTGCTGCAGGACAGCAACGAGGCGACACTCAGGATGGCGAACCCGGCGGGCCCGACGGTTACGCCGGCGACGAGCAACCGATTCATATCGCTCTCTCCTTACGGAATCGCGGATACGACGATGAGGGTGGCGCACTCCGCGGCTGACACTTGGCACACCGTGACGAGCGGCGCCTGAGCGACGTCGAAGCTGCCCGTCGCGCTGGGGCTCGCGACGAGGCCACTCTGAGTCATTGGCCTAGCTGTCGCCGCCGAGAGTGCCCAGGTCTTGCATTACGCCGTTCGCCCAGAGAAAGGCATGGCCATCCGCTAAAAGGGTGGAGCTGGTGCCGACGACTTGCCCGGGGTCGTTGATCGCTCGCGCTACGCTAATGTTTCCCCCGAGCGTACCCAGGTCCTGCATCATGCCGCTGGCCCAGAGGAACGCGTGCTCTGACCCTGAGCTGGTTTGGCTGTACCCAGCGACCTGCCCGAGGTCGTTGATCGCGAACGCTCGGCTAATTCTCCCGCCCAGGGTGCCCAGGTCCGTGACTGTGATCTGACTGACGAGGTTCAATGCCGGCCGTGGTACAGCCGGTCGCGGTGGCTCGGTCGAGTCACGGCATGCGGCGACGCCCAACGCGGTCAGCGCAAGGCTTGCGAGGCGTATTGCTGCGGAGGTCCGCACGTTCGGAGCCCAACTCATATGCCCTCCTTCTGTGGTAACTGGCCTCCCGACTTGTCGCCGTCGGCACTTCGGCGGGCCAGTCTGCACGGACGCATGCAAGCGCCTATCAAGCCGCACTTCTTTTTTGGCCTTGTGCACGTCCACTCGGGCCGTATGTTACTCGGCGAGGAACAGCCAGAAGTCAGCAAGAGGTCAGCAGGTCTATGCCCTTCAGGCTCAGGACCTTCGGCGGGCTCTCCCTCACCGGCGAGAGCGGTCCGGTCACCGGGGCGGCCACTCAGCGCCGCAAGCTGGCGCTGCTCGCCGTGCTTGCGACGGGGGGAGAGCGCGGTGTCAGCCGCGATCGCCTGCTCACCCTGTTCTGGTCCGAGAGCGACGCCGAGCACGCGCGGCACGCTCTTACGCAGTCCCTCTCCGCCCTGCGTCGCGAACTCGGCTCCGAGAACCTCGTCCTCGGCTCCGCCGACTTGAGCCTCAACCCAGCCGTCATCGAGAGCGACGTTGCGACACTAGAGACCGCGCTCGCCCGTGCAGAGCTCGAGCGTGCCGTCGCACAGTACGTCGGTCCGTTCCTCGACGGCATTCACCTCGACCATGCCCACGCATCGCCCGAGTTCGAACGCTGGGTCGAGACGGAGCGCTCTCGGCTGGCCGGGCTGATCGCCGAGGCGCTCGAGCGCCTCGCGGTCGCCGCCACGGAGTGTCGCGAGCACCGGCGCGCCGTCGAGTGGTGGCGGCGGCTCGCGGCGCTCGACCCCTACAGCGCGCGTTCTGCAGCGGGGTTGATTACGGCGCTCGCCGCGGCCGGAGATGCTAGTGGAGCCCTACGGCACGCCCAAGTCTACGAGACCTTGTTGCGCGAGGAGCTGAACCTCGCGCCCGACGCAGCTGTGCTGGCGGTGGTCCGGCGCCTGCGCCATGGAACGGAGCGCTCTGCCAAACCGCCCGCCCACACCGGCGATGACGACGCTGCACCGGCCCCCGCCGTCCGCGGCGACGAGGCACCAGTGGCGGAGCCGTCAGCCTCACCCAGGCCGCTCGTTTCCCGCTGGCGCTGGCTTCCGCTCGGCCTCGGGTTGGCGACGGTCGGAGCCGTCGCGGGTGGCGCGCTGCTCAGCCGGTCACACGCGAGACCCGTGCTCGACCCGAACCTCGTCGCCGTGGCCCCGTTCGATGTGCTCGACCCCAGGTTCGAGCTGTGGCATGAGGGGTTGGTGGATTACTTGTCGAAGAGCTTCGATGGCGCCGGGCCCCTGCGGACGGTCTCTCCCACGGTCGTGTTGCGACGTTGGCACGGGCCCGCGGACCCGACGTCCGCGAGTGAGCTCGGTCGGCGCACCGGTGCGCATCTGGTGCTGTTTGGACAGGTGGTGGGCGAGGGAGCGGACTCGGCGCGGGTACGCGTGACGGTTGTGGATGCGGCGACAGGAAAAGCGCTTGCCGAGCTCGAACGGACGGACCTGGCCACCCGGCTCGATCGGTTGGCGGACTCGCTGGCAGCCGACGTGCTACGCGATATGGGTCGGATCGGACCCGAAGCCCATATCAGGCTCCCATCGCTTGGTACGCGGTCCTGGCCGGCGCTGAAGGCGTTTCTGCGGGGAGAGCAACTGCTGCGGCGGTTTTCTCTCGACTCCGCAATTCGGGCATACCAGGAGGCCGTCGAAGACGATGGCAGGTTCGCGCTCGCCCTGCGCCGCATCGGGCTCGTACGAGGGTGGAGGCGTGAGGGCGGGAGTCCACTCGGCCTCGAGGCAGGACGCTTCAACCGTGGCTTGGCGCCGCGTGACAGCCTGTTGATCGTCGCCGACTCGCTCGAGGCGGCGTCCGACGACTCGCTCGACAACGCGTACTGGTCACACCGTGCGCGGAAGTTCATCGTCTTGGAAGAAGCCAGCCGTCGCTATCTTGATGACCCGGAGGTGTGGTATGAGCTGGGCGAGGCTCGCTTTCACCTCGGGTACGTCGTGGGGAGTACGGCGCAGCAGACCATTGACGCGTTCACTCGAGCCATCGCGCTTGATGCGGCGTTCGCGCCGGCGTACGTCCATCCTGTCCAGCTTTCCCTTGACGAGAACGACACCACGGCGGCGCAACACTATATCAACGGCTATATCGGGCTGACCGCGGATGTTCCCGAGGGGGAAGGGATCCGATTGGTTCGCGAGCTCATCGACCCGATCCGTGCCCAGTCGCCACAGCTCCAATCGGTCCTCGACACCGCGTCGGCCACCGTGCTGTTCGACGCGTGGCGCTCGGTCCAACGGTGGCCGGATGCCAACGAGACCGCCGTGCGACTGCTTCGCATACTCGCGGCCGGTCGCCGCGGCGTCGGAGTCGCGGCGGATACGCAGTGGGCTCGGTATCTGCTCGTGACGGAGCTGCTTTATCGGGGACACTTGCGAGAGGCGAGGGCCATGGTCGGTCCGCGCTTCAGCGTGCCGTTCGCGGAGCTCGCGGTGCTGAATGTCATTCCTCCAGACTCTGCGGCGGCGGCGTTCAACGGATGGCTGTTGGATTCTGGTACCCGAGTGGCTGGGGCAGATCCGCCATGGGTGGCCCGCTGCTACCGGTCGTTCCTGGCGGCCCGATGGTGGGCTGGGAGGCAGGACACCGTACCCCTGCTCAAGTTGATGCGTCGAGGCGACTCGATGGCCAGGTCGGCTCGGAGCGTAGTGCAGCTGGTGGACGCGCGGGCGGATGCCAGCTTGGCCAGTGCAGCGCTCGCTCTGGCTCGTCGCGACACGGCCGAGGCGTTGCAGCGGTTCTTGGCGTTTCCGGACTCACTCTGCGCGGGGTTCTATGGCTCCCTATCGCCAAGTCTCGCCCCCCTTCAAATGGAGCGATTCCGATTACTCGCAGCCACGGGGCGGGAGCGCGAGGCGGCGCGTCTGTTCGATCAGCAAGTCACCACGCCGTTGACCGTAGGCTCCGTACTGGGGACGCTTGAGCGAGGCCGCATCGCTGAGCGCTTGGGTGATCACGCCACTGCCGCCCAGAATTACGGCTTCGTTGTGGCGGTGTGGCGTAACGCGGACCCTGAGCTTCGACCTTACGTGGAGGAGGCCCACGCCGCCCTCGCGCGGCTCGGTGCGGAGCCGCGACGGTGACCGCCCCGCTCGAGGCCCTGCGCGCGGCGCTGGCCGCCCGCTACGCACTCGAGCGCGAGCTGGGGCACGGCGGGATGGCTACCGTGTACCTCGCGCGCGATCTCCGGCACGGCCGCCCCGTCGCCATCAAGGTCCTGCGCCCCGAGATCGCCGCCGCGCTCGGCCCCGAGCGGTTTCTCCGGGAAATCGAGATGGCGGCGCGGCTCACCCACCCCCACATCCTGCCGCTGCACGACTCGGGCCAGGCGGGCGGGGCCCTCTACTACGTGATGCCCTACATCGAAGGGGAATCGCTGCGGGACCGGCTCGAGCGCGAGGGCCCGCTGCCGCTCGAGGACGCCTTGCGCATCACCCGCGAGGTGGCGAGCGCGCTCAGCTACGCCCACAGCCACGACGTGGTGCACCGCGACATCAAGCCGGAGAACATCCTGCTGTCGGGGGGCGAGGCGGTGGTGGCGGACTTCGGGATCGCGCGGGCGATCACGCGGGCGGCGGGCAGCGGGCTCACGGAAGCCGGGATCCCGGTGGGGACGCCGGCGTACATGAGTCCCGAGCAGGCGAGCGCCGCCCGGGCCGTGGACGGCCGGAGTGATATCTACAGTCTGGGGTGCGTGCTGTATGAGATGCTGGCTGGGGAGCCGCCCTACACCGGCGCGAGCGCGCAGGTCGTGATCGCGAAGCGGTTCACCGATCCAGTGCCCTCGGTGCGGCGGCTGCGGGACACGATCCCGCCGGCCATCGATGGCGCGGTGTCCAAAGCGCTGGGGAAGGCGCCCGCGGACCGGTTCGTGACCGCGGCCCAGTTCGCCGAGGCCCTCACGCCCTCGGGTGCGCCGTCGGTTCGGCCGCGGCGCTCCGCCCGCCGCATCCTCGTGGCGGGCGCCATCACGGCTGTCATCGGGGCGCTAGTAGTAGCCGTCATGCGCTGGCGTGCCGGCGTCGGCCCGGTGCTGGACCCGAACCTCATCGCCGTCGCGCCGTTCGACGTGCTCGATCCGAAGCTCGACCTGTGGCATGAAGGCCTGGTGGACGTCTTGTCGCGCAACTTGGATGGAGCGGGCCCGTTGCGCACGGTATCACCGACCGTAGTGGTCCGCCGGTGGAGCGGACGGGCTGATCCGACATCGGCCGAGGAGCTCGGCCGCCGGACCGGAGCGCGCCTCACCGTCTTCGGGAATATCGTCGGTGCCGGGCTGGACACCGTTCGCATATCCGCCTCGATCCTCGACGCGGCCAGCGGCAACGTCGTGGCGCAAGTCGAGCGACGCGATCTCACCGCGCGGATGGATCGGTTGGCCGACTCGCTCACCGTCGCACTGCTGCGAGAGCTCGGCCAGACTCGCCCGATCGCGGCGGTGCGGCTCTCGTCGTTCGGTTCGACCAACCTCTCCGCGCTCAGGGAGTTCTTGCATGGCGAGCACTTCTTCCGTGGGCTCGCCCTCGACTCGGCCCTTGCGCACTACCGCCGCGCGGTCGGGGCGGACACCACGTTCGCTCCGGCCTTACGGCGTATTTATCAAGTGATGTGGTGGCAAGGCCACCAGGACTCGGTGTGGGTCACCTATGCCTTTCGCGCTGCCGCTTTGAATCACCACCTCGCACCGCGTGAGAGCTTGCTGGTCACGATCGATTCGCTGGCTGCGGCGATTTTTGGGGCCTATTGGCTGAGGGCGAGCGGAACGGTCGTGTGGAACGAGGGACAGCGCCTGTATCGGACTCTGGAGGAAGCCACGCGTCGGTATCCCGAGGACCCGGAGCTCTGGTACCAGCTCGGCGAAACGCGCTACCATTTCGGCTTCGGACCCGGCCGGTCCGTTACACAACAGCAGATTCGCGAGGCGATGGATAGGGCGATCACGCTCGATTCCGGGTTTGCGCCTGCGATCGTGTCTCATACGATCGAGTGCGCGCTGCGATCGCAGGACGTCGCGGCGGCGCGGCGGTATACCCGGGCGTATCTCGCCCTCGGCCGATCAGCCGACTTCTTCCCAGTCGTCGCGTACATCGAGGACCAATTGGAGGCCGGCCGCTCGGCTGCTCGTCAAGGAGACAGCATTCTGGCGGCGATGTCGGGCGAGCAGCTGTTGAACACGTTCGGCATGTTGTCCGGTTGGCCCGACACGGCCGAGGTTGGCGTTTCAGTGGCTCGCCGCCTCGCGGAGCCGCGCGGGGTTGCCATTGTGGGAGGCGACTCGAGCTTTGCGGCGGCGTGGCTCGCGGACATGCTCGCCTACCGCGGGCATCTTCGGGAGGCTCTCGTCGCGATTCCCACGGGGACGCGGTTAGTGTTTTCGGGGTGGTTACCTGAGTTCGCGCTGCTGGGAGTGGTTCGTTCCGACTCGGCGGCAACCGAGTTCGCACGGGGGCTTCGAAGCGGCGAGCAATGGACCATGCTGGCGCTCCCGTGGTTGAGCGCGCGGAAGGATACACTCTCGTTGGTCGCGTTCGTGCGAAAGGCTGATGACATGGAGCACCACGCGGCAGGACGCGGCGGGGCTGAGTCCCACGCAGCGTCCCCCGCGCTATGGAAGCGTGACTCCCCGTGGTTCGATTGGCGCTACTCGGCAGCGGCCGCACGGGGATACCTCGCGCTTGCTCGGGGGGATACGAGCGATGCGCTCAACACATTTCTGACGCTCCCGGACTCGCTGTGCCCGTACTGTGATGACGAGCGTCTCGTCACCGCCCAGCTGCTAGAAGCCCGCGGCCGAGGGCCGGAGGCAGCCAGCCGGTTGGAGCGAGAGATAAAGAACATTGCCGGGCGCAGCCCCCTGCGTGAATCGTTTTGGGCGCTGGAGCGAGCCCGCGTCAACGAGCGGCTGGGAAATCGGGCGAAAGCGCTCGCAGGCTACAGCTTCGTGGCTGCGGTTTGGATACACGCGGACCCCGAGCTGCAGCCCTACGTCGCCGAGGCGCGTGCCGCCCTCGCGCGGCTCGCGGCGGAGCCGCGGCGTTGAGTCCTTGGCACGGCGCCGGGCCGTGGAGTCACCGCCATCCCCCTGCTTCCCGCTCCATAGAGCCCACCTGGCTCTCCGTGGGCTCCGCTCAACAGAACCATGGCTCAGTGAGCCGCGCCGGTATCGGCCGCTCGGGCGGAGGCAGCTCCATTCCACCCGTCGCTGCGGCGAGCCGCGCGCGCTCGGCGGCCAGCGCGCGGAGGCGGTAGAACGTCGTCCAAACATCCTCGCTCGAACCGGCCGCACGCTCCACCAGCGCGCTCGCCGCACGCTGTAACTCGTCCATCCGCGGATCGGGATGGGTCCACCGGTAGGTGAACGCCGCCGGGTCGAGGGCCCCGAGAAACGGGCGGATCGCCGGCCGCGAGAGGAGTAGCGAGCCCGGCGGGATGAGCAGTCGGATCGTGTACTGCACCGGGTCCACGTGGTCGATCAGCCGCTGCGCCTCAACAAAATCGAGCAGATCGAGATAGTCGCCGAGCGTGCTCCACGGGGTGAACGGCACAAACGACGGCCGCAGCGCGATCCCCGCTCGGCGCACGACGGCGAGCGCCACCAGGATGTCGGCGCGGGTGTGTCCCTTTTCTAAGTTCGCGAGCACGACGTTCGAGAGTGATTCCAAAGCGGACACGACGAACAGACACCCGGTCGCCGCGAACTGAGGGACGAGCGCCTCTTGCTCGAGGACGTGTTCCACCTTGGCGGTGAAGTCGTAGGTGAGCCCGGGAAACTCGAGGTGCAGCGCGCGGACGAGCTTGAGCGCGTGACCGGGCCCGTTCAAGAAGTCGGGATCGCCGAACGTGATGTGCCCCGCCCCGGCCTGGACCAGGCGCCGTACGTCCTCGAGCACGACCTCGCGCGGCACGGCGAAAAAGCGACCCTCGTAGACGGGTGGGATCGGGCAGTGCAGGCAGCGATGCAGGCAGCCACGACTCGCCTCGACGTAGCCCGCAGGCACGACGCGGCCCCGATCGACGAGGCTCACGTAGCGCGTGAGCGCGGGGAGCCCGGCTCGGCTCGGGATGGGAAAATCGAGTCGCCTGAGCACGGCCTGGCGCTGCGGCGACGGCTCGGTACCCGCTTCGAGCCGTTGCACGAGCCCCACGAGCTCGACTTCCGTCTCGCCACCCAGCACCGCGTCGGCAACGTGGGCGAGCAGATACGCGGCGTTGAGCAGGGCGTACAGCCCGTGAAATACGATCCGGCAGGCGGGATTCACGCGGCGGATCCGCTCCGCCGCCCGGACGCCAAGGCGAAGCGCGGTGTGCATCGGCACGGCGATCGCGATGAGCCGCGCCTGCCGCAGCGAGGGTTCATCGAGGGCTTCGACCGCGAGGTCGATGGTTGCCGGGACATAGCCCGCCCGCTCGAGGAAGGCCTTCGGCCAGGCCAGCCCCAGCGGCTGGTGGCCGAGCTCGTAGCAGGACATGAGGAGGATCGCGCCTGGTGCGCGCAGGACGCCCGGCGTCGGTTTCCTGGGGGCGGTGTACAGCATGCGTAGGAAACTAGCGGAACTGGAACGTCACGACGCGGAGGACTTCCGTTCAGCGAAGCGCAGGATGAACGCGACCCCCAGCAAAGCCAGCGCGATCCACACGAGCCAGCGGTGCTCGGTCGCCATACCCACCAGGCCCACCGCCACGCCGCTGCCGCCGAGCCAGGCCTTGGCCACGAACAGCCGGGTCATTTCTTGAGGAAGGTCTGGAGCGTGGCCCGGAAGTCCGGGGTCGTGCGGCTCACGGCGTTGACGTCTGCACCCAGCTGGATGCCGTCCTCGAAGCGCAGGCCGTCGAGCTGGTAGAACTGCTGCTTGGTGAACGCGAGGGCGGAGGCGCTCGACGCCGCGAGGGCGCGCAGCACTTCACCGACCTGCTCCTCGAAGTCGGAGTCTTCGTACACGCGCGACACGAGACCCAGCTCCGCGGCTTCGGGTGCCGAGAGGATCCGGCCGGTCGCCGCGAGATCGAACGCGACCTTTTCTCCGACGGTCCGCTTGAGCAGGGTCATGACGATGGCGGGCACGAAGCCGCGCTGCACTTCCGGATAGCCGAGCTTCGCCGACTCGGCCGCGACCAGCAGGTCGCATGCCGTCGCGAGGCCGCAGCCGCCCGCCAGCGCCCGCCCGTGCACGACCGCGACGACGGGCTTCGGCAGCTTCCGGATCCGGATGAAGATCTCGCCGAAGCGCAGCGCGGCCTGGCGGTTTTCCTCCACCGTCTTGTCCGCCGATGCGAGCAGCTCGTTCAGATCCATGCCGGCGCAAAAGTCGGTCCCCGCGCCGCGCAGCGCGACCACGCGCACCTCGCCGTCGAGATCCGCGCGCTCGATGGCGGCGAGCAGGGCCGCGATCATCGGCGTGTCGATCGCGTTCTTCTTCTCCGGGCGGTTGAGCGTGACCGTGAGCACGCCGCCCTGCACGGCGAGCAGCACCCGCTCGTTTTCGCTCACTGCGCCACCTCGATTTCGATTTCCAGGCGCAGCAACGCCGTGGACAGCACCTTCCCCTGGGCGTCGGTCTTGAGCGAAATGGTCCCGCCGCCGTCGAGCGCTCCGTGCAGCAGGAAGTTCAGCGCCATGAGGTTCGGCAGCTCGTAGCGCTCGACCGTGCCCGTGATCATCCCCTTGAAGTGCTGCGCGACGCGGGCCGCGGTCACCTGTTTCACGAGGACGGGATAATATTCGGGCTTGAGCGCGATCAGCCCGACGTTCGCGGTGTCGCCTTTGTCCCCCGAGCGGGCGTGGGCGAGCTCGAGGAGCGGGACGCGACGCTTCCTCGACCGCCCTCGACCGCCCTCGACCGCCCTCGACCGCCTTCTCATACCTCCACGATCTCCACGCACGGCTCGACCATCCGCTTGTCCACGAGCGCTGGCCAATACGCCACGATCTCCTCCGGCTTGGGTCGCCCGCCAGCGAACCCGGTGACGCTGGGGGGTCCGTTGAGAATGAGCGGCGCGATTTCGCGTGTAAAGCGCTCGACGGCAGCCGCGTCGGAGGATCGGACGCCGATCCGCAGCTGCACCTCCGGCAGCGCGTCGAGGTCCGCGCTCTCGAGCGCCAGAGCGCCGTGCGTGGCGTCTGCACCCACGAACTCCGTGAGGATCGCCTCGAATTCGAGCCCCAGGGCCTTGAGACGCTGCCGCAGCACGCCGTCCGCGGCCTTCGCCTTCTTGTAGGCGTCCGGCCAGGCGTAGACCAGCGTGCCCACCGCCTTGTAACCGTAGAAGTAGGCGATCGACACCTTCAACTTCTCCGTGGCAGGCTTGCCCCTGATCCCTGACACCCGGACCCGGTCTTTCCCCGCCGGCGCCAGGCGGATGGTCGTGAAATCGGCGATGCAGTCGGGCGTGATGTACTCCGCCGGGTTGCCCATCTCGTAGACGAGCTGCTCGGTCACCCCTGCGACGCTGATGCGCCCGCCGGTGCCGGGGTGCTTGGTGATGTCGAAGGTCCCGTCGGCGTGCGCCTCGACGATCGGGTACCCCACATTCGCCAGGTCAGGGATCCGCTCCCAGTCCACCAGGCAGTTGCCCCCCGAGCACTGGGCCCCGCACTCGATCGTGTGGCCTGCCACGGTCCCCGCGGCGAGCAGGTCCCAATCGTCGCGCTTCCAGCCAAAGGCGTGAATCATCGGCGCCAGCGTGAGCCCGGTATCCGTCACGCGACCGGTGATCACGATGTCGGCGCCCTGGCGCAGCGCCTCCACCACGGGCCACGCGCCGAGGTAGGCGTTGGCGGAGCGCACACGGTCGCGAACGTCGCGGAGCGGGCGGCCCGTGTCGAGGTTGTTGAGCTCGTGCCCGCGTGCGAGCAACCCGTCGAGGCGACCGAGGAGGTCGTCTCCCGTCACGACACCGATGCGCAACTTGCCATCGAGCCCCAGCCGGCGCGCCGCCGCGGCCACGGCCTCTGCGCAGGCAAGCGGGTTCACGCCCCCGGCGTTGGCGGTGACCTTGATGTGGCGCTCGACCAGGGTCGGTAGGATCCGCTCCAGTAGCGGCACGAAATCTTTGGCGTAGCCGAGCGTCGGGTCGCGCGACTTCTGCTTCTGCAGGATGGACATCGTCACTTCGGCGAGGTAGTCCATCATGAGGTAGTCGATCGGCCCGCCGGTCACTTGGCGGTACGGCGCTTCGAGCCAGTCGCCCCAGAAGCCCTGTCCGGCGGCGATCCGGACGGTGGCGGGGGCCGGCGAGCCCTTTGAGGTCACGGTTGCGGCACGCCCCGGCGGACAGCATCGACGCCCACGGCTGGATGCACGCGCCGCTCGACCAGCGGCGCGAAGCCCGGCGGAAGCGTGAGCTCCGGCGGCCGCTGGGGCGGCAGCACCGTCCGCCCGCCCGCGACGACGGAGACGTCCGCACCAGTGCCGAACGGCCGACCTTCGCGGAGCAGGAAGCGCACACGCACCGTCGTGCGCCAGGGGTGAGCGCCGTCGTCCCGCGCGAAGGCGGGGAACAGCTCGATGGTGATCGGATGGTCCTTCAAGGCGGACGGGACATCGAAGCTGTGCCGCCCGAGCGCGTAATTCATCGCCCCCTGGCCGACCTGCTGCCCCGCCGAATCGTACTCCGTGACGCCGAAGTCCGTAAACTCGCCCCACTGCTCGCGCGGCATCTGGACCTCGATAACGGCCCGGGATGCCCAGTCGGGCACGCGCACCGTGAGACTCTCGGGCGGCGCGCCGCGCCCCGTCACGTCGACGCTCCGCTCGGCGCCCACTAGGACCGCGGTCAAGCGACCGCCGGCGGTGCCGCTTCCGGGGTTCGAAGCTTCACTCCCGCTGAGCGTCAGCGGCGCGACCTCGGCGCGCACGGTGGCGGTGACGCCGGAGAGCGGCGGCGCGATCACATCCAGCTCGTATACACCGGGCACCAGGTCCTCGGCGCGTACGACGAACCCTCCTGTGCCCGGATCGGTCCGGCCGAGCTGCACCTCTTCCAGATCGCGGAACGGTTGTCCGTTCGGCTCGTACAGCCGCGCCGTGGCGCGCTGCTCGGCCGAGTCGGGCAGCGTGACGCGCGCAAGGAGGGTCGCCCCCGCCGGGGTGGCGCGGAGGAAGTAGCGCTGCACGCGTCCCGGGCCGATCGCACGCCGCTCGTCGTACTGCGGCTTCGACGACAGGTCGTAGGGCACGATGACCGTGTTGGGCAGGGTGAACAACGGGCCGGCGAGGGTATCGGTCGGATTCCAGGCCGAGACGGCCCCCACGTACACGCCGGGCGCCGCCAATGGGGAGCGGGCGTACACGACCGGGATTTCGGTCTCCCGCACTCCCGCCTGAACCAGACCCGGCACCACGAGCCACGCGACGCTGCTGCGCAGGAGGAATTGCGCCGCCCTCAGCCCGGTGACATGTCGCACGTGGAACAGCTGCAGCGTGTCGGCTGGCCCCGCGAAGCCGTCGCGGCGGAACGCCCCCGACGCGCCGCGCTCGGTCCGCACGACGTACTCGGAGCCCTGGTGCCCGCTCAGCAGCCAGCGATAGGCCGCCTCGAGCCGCGGCACCCCAGCGCCCTCGTCGATCGCGCTGGCGCCAGGGAACGGCAGCGCCGACGCGCGCAGCGCCTGCGCCAGCTCGGCGGCGCTGACCTTCCGGCCCTCCTGTAGCATGGCCGAGATGAGACACGCGGCCAGGCCCGCGGCGTGCGGCGCGGCCATGCTGGTCCCGCCTTTGATTTCGTTGCCGGTGTCCCAGCGCGGCACCGCTGAAAAGGCGACGCCGGGCGTCACGAGGTCTGGCTTGGCGACCTCCCCGCCCCGGGAGCTCCACCAGCCGAGCACGTCCGCGGCGGGCGGGCTCCCCGCCTGTGCCGGGCGGGCGAACGCACCTGGGAAGATCGCGCCGATCGAGAGCGCGAGGTCGGCGGAGCCCGGGAAGCCCAGCGTCGACAATCCCGGCCCGTCGTTGCCGGCGCTGATCGTGAACAGGATCGACGGATGGGCGGCCAGGAAGGCGTTCACGATGGAATCGATCACGGCCCGTCCTTCGAGCTCGTTTCCGACCCCAAAGCTCAGGTTCAGGATGAGCGGCAGGTTCCGTTGCTGGGCGTAGCGGGCGGCGTACTCCATGGCGCGCTGCATCGAGCCGTTCACGGAGATCCCACCGCGCGCGCTGTTGGCGATCTTGAGCGCCAGGAGCTGGGCCCCCGGCGCGACTCCGTCGAATCCTGCCACGTTGAACAGGTTGTGGCCGGCCGCGATGCCCGCCACGTGCGTGCCGTGGCCCCCGTTGTCGAAGACGATATCGAGCCGGGGGACACCATTGGTCTCGTCGAAGTTTGCGGCCAGGGTGACCGGCCTGGTGCCCAGCGCGATCGTCTCGCGCCCCTGCTGATAGTCGTGCAGCGGCATTTCGTCCTCGAATGAGCCGTTCAGGTTCGAGTCGAGGAACGCGACCCAGCCATCGGGGGCCTTCACCACGATCACCGGGAAGACGTCGGTGTTGGTCCCGTTACCGTTCAAGTCCGCTGCCGGCGCCTTGCCCAGCGGCAGTTCGGAGAGCTGTCCGCCGTACCAGGTTGTGGCGCTCGTGAGGCGCCCGATCCGGCCGGCGCCGGAGAGCTTCCGCCCGCCGACCGACACAGTCCCATCACCCGACGGCGTAACGGGGGCGAGCGCGACCCGGCCTTCCTCCGAGAAGTCCCGCACGTCGACGATCTTGGACGCGCCCGTGCTGGTGGTGATCAGCCCGTCCACGCCGGGATCGACGCCCGTGTCGAGGATTCCGATCAACACTCCCCGTCCGTCGTAGGTCGGATGCCTGGTGCGGAACTGATCGACCCCCGTGGCCTTCAGCGGCATCAGCCCGGCCATGAGCGCCACCGGCGGCGGGAGGGCGGGTTGCTCGTGGTCCGCTGTGGCGTCAGGAGGCGCCGTTGGCGCAGTCGGCGCCCCGCTGACCGAGGGCGGGGCCTTGGCGGGCTGCGGTCGTGTGGCGGGCGCGCCGGTGGCGCAAGCGGCGCCGAGCGCGACGAGGACGAGCGGGAGCGGGCGTGTGGTCACGTATCCCTCGGGAGGACGAAGGCCCCGATGTGCGGGCCGGTGAACTCCGTGGTGACTTCGAGCAGGAAGGCGACGGTGTCGCGGGTCTCCTCGGGGAGCACGAGCGCGTCGACGAAGCCGCGCGCGCCGGCGAACCTGGCGTCGAGCTGGTGGTCGTAGTCGGCGCGCATCGCCTCGACGGCGGCGCTGTTGTCGGCCTTGTCGGCGGCACTGCCGTAAACCGCCTGGATCGCCGATTCCCCTTCCATCACGCCCATGCGTCCCGTGGGCCAGGAGACGAGGAAGTCGGGGTCAAACCCCTGCCCCGCCATCGCGTAGTAGCCGGCGCCCGAGGCGTGGTTCACGGTGAGGACGAGCTTCGGCACAGTGGCGGTCGCCATCGCCTCGACGAACCGCGCCCCCGCGCGGATGATCCCCGAGTGCTCGGCCTCCGTGCCGACCATGAACCCCGATACGTCCTGGACGAAGAGCAGCGGTGTCCGCTCCCGGTCGGCGGTGTCGATGAAGTACGCCACCTTCTCCGCGCTCTCGGTGTAGATGATGCCGCCGATCTTGGGCGGCTCGCCGTGCTTCCCCTTGATGACCCCGCGGGAGTTGGCGATGAGGGCGACCGGTCGCCCCGCGATCGCGCCGTGCCCGCAGATCATCTCGGGCGCGATCTCGGGCTGGAACTCGTCGAGCGATCCACCGTCGAGCAGGCACTCCAGCACGGCGCGTACGTCGTAGCTCATGCGATGGTCGGTGGGGAGGAGATCGTACAGCTGCTTCGGGTCGCGTTTGGGCTTGCCGGCCGGGAGGGAGGGTGCTGGGCGCGCGGCGCGCGGCAGTCGGGCGACGTACTCGCGGATGCGCGTCAGGCAGTCCGCATCGTCCTGCGCGCGGTAGTGGGCGACACCGCTCACCGCGGTGTGCGTCTTGGCCCCGCCCAGGCGTTCGGCGTCTACGACCTGTCCCGTCGCGCCTTTCACGAGGTTCGGGCCGCCCAGCCCCATGAACGACGTGCCCTCCACCATGAAGATGACATCCGATAGCGCCGGCAGGTACGCGCCGCCGGCGATGCACGGGCCCATCACGGCGGCGACTTGGGGCACACGCAGGTAGTGCCGCATGATCGAGTTGTAATAGAAGATTCGCGCCGCGCCGTACTGCCCCGGAAACACGCCGCCCTGGTACGGAAGGTTCACGCCGGCGGAGTCGACCAGATAGATGATCGGCACGCGCTGGCGCATGGCGACCTCCTGGGCGCGGAGCATCTTCTTGATCGTCTCCGGCCACCACGACCCCGCCTTCACGGTCGCGTCGTTCGCTACCACGACTACGGGGCGCCCGGCGATGCGTCCGAGTCCCGTGATCACGCCGGCCGCGGGGGCCTGGCCGTCGTACTGGTCGTACGCGACCAGGAGGCCGATTTCGAACCAGTCGCCGCCGGGGTCGAGCAAGGCCGTGATGCGCTCCCGGGCGGTGAGCTTCCGCTGTTCGTGCTGGCGGCGGATCTTCTCCGGCCCGCCCGCCTGCTCGAGGCGCGAGCGCAGCTCGCGGTATTCCGCGGTGAGGGTCTTGAGGCGGCTCAAAGACAAGTGCGGAATGCGGAAGGCGGAATGCGGAGTGCTTCAGGCTGAGACATGTTCCGCCGCCCATTCTTCGATGTACCTCACCAGCTCCGACGTGGGGGTCCCCGGCCCGAACAACTTGCCGATCCCCTGTTTCTGGAGGGCGTCCATGTCCTCCGGCGGAATGATCCCGCCGCCCGTCACGAGGACGTCGTCGCGCCCGGCCTCGTTCAGCAGCTTCCGTACGCGCGGAAACAGCGTGAGGTGCGCGCCCGAGAGGATGGAGAGGCCCACGACATCAACGTCCTCCTGCACCGCCGCTTGGGCGATCATCTCCGGCGTCTGGTGCAGGCCGGTGTAGATCACCTCCATCCCGGCGTCCCGCAGCGCCGCGGCGACGACCTTGGCGCCGCGGTCGTGCCCGTCGAGGCCAGGCTTCGCGACCAGCACCCGGATCGGCCGCTTGGCGGCGGCCATCAGCGGCGGAACCGCAACAGCGCGGCCAGACCGTCCACCGTGCGGCGCGCCGTGTCGTCGTACAACACGTCCACTTGCACACGCTGGCGCAACGCCTCCTCGATCGCGTCATCGGTGCGCGCGTCGTCGTCCTGGCCGTCGGCCAGCAGCGTGCGCACCTGTCCCTTGGCGAGCGCCTTCAACGTGGCCTCGATGCCGTTGACTGCCCACCCCGTGCCCAGCCCGTCCTGCACGGCCTCCGCATGGGCCCGCTCCCAAGCCCGTTCCCGCTGGTCGCGCAGCAACAGCGCGGCCTCGTGCACCTCGGCCGGGCTCGCGTGTTTCGGGTTCAGCTTGACGACGCCCAACAGCAGGTCGTGGAGGTAGGTGTGGAGGTGCGGCACGAGCGCGGCCGCGTCTACGCCGATGCCCGCCACGACCAGGCCGACCAGCGGCCGCTGGGTGTGGATCTGGTAGATGCGGTCGGCGACGTTGGCGTAATGCCGGTGCTTTTCCTCGCGGATCCGCATGTGATAATTGTGCTCGCCGTAACCGCCCGCGAGCACGCCGCCGCGCTTCGCCTGCCGCTGGCCGTGGAACTTGCCGGGCCGCGTCGCCTCCGCCCGCAGGCCGGGGAGCTCCACGACGTCGAAGGCCGTCACCGCGAAGAACCGCGCCCCGGTGCGGTCGCACGCCGCCACGAGGATCGTGCCGAACTCCTGCTCCAGCGCCACCAGCTCCCGAATGAGGGGAACGGGCTCCACGGCGAGCCGTGAGCGGTAGACGTGCGGCAGGGGGATCACATCGAACAGGCCGATGGTGCGGCAGGCGAACAGCGCCACGCCCCGCGTGCGCGGCAGCTCTCCGGGCTCCTCGAAGTATCGGCGGATCCGCTCGAGATCCGCGGCGACCTGGTCGCGCACGGCGCGCTCCAGGCTCTGGCGCTCCAGCGCCGCGACCGCTTCGCGGATGCGGTTTTTCATCTTGATGAGGTACTTACCGCGGGTCTTGTCGCGCGGCTCGAGCTTCAGGTAGCAGGACACGACCCGGTAGGGGCCGGGCTGAATCGCGCCGAGCCGCTGCACCGCGTCATGGACCGCGTTCGCGCTGGGGGCGAGTGGCAGTGCGGTCATGGCTCAAAAGAACACCGGCTCGCGGTAGGCGCCGTAGACGCGCTCCAGGGCGTGCCGGATCTCGTAGAGGGTACAGTAGGCGCGCGCGCAGTCCAGCATCGGCCCGATGACATTCTTGTCGTCCAGCGCGGCCTGTCGCAACGCGTCCAGCCGCGCGGCCGCCAGCCCGTTGTCCCGCTCCGCGCGGAGCCGCGCGAGCCGGCGCCGCTGGCCGTCCTCCGCGTCGTTCGAGACCTTGAGGATCTCGACAGGGTGGTCGTCTTCGCTGAGGAAATCGTTGACGCCCACGATCACCCGTTCGCGCGCCTCGAGCGCGCGTTGGAACCGCTCCGCCGAGCGCGCGATCTGCCGTTGGAACCAGCCACTTTCGATGCCCTTGACGACGCCGCCGCCCGACTGGATCTCCGCAAACAACCCCTCGGCCTCGCGCTCGAGCTGGTCGGTGAGCGATTCGACGTAATAGGAGCCGCCCAGCGGGTCGATCACCTGCGCGACGCCCGTCTCGTGCGCGATGATTTGTTGGGTGCGGAGCGCGAGCCGGACCGCGTCCTCAGTCGGGAGCGCGAGCGTCTCGTCGAGCGAGTTGGTGTGCAAGGACTGGGTCCCCCCCAGCACTGCCGCGAGCGCCTGGTACGCGACCCGCACGACGTTGTTCATCGGCTGCTGGGCCGTGAGCGTGACGCCCGCCGTTTGACAATGGAAGCGCATCATCCACGAGCGTGGGTTCTTCGCCTGGTAGCGCTCCCGCATGTGCCGGGCCCAGATGCGCCGTGCCGCGCGCAGCTTGGCGATCTCCTCGAAGAAATCGTTGTGGACGTCCCAAAAGAACGAGAGCCGCGGCGCGAACGCGTCCACGTCGAGCCCGCGCGCCACCCCCCGCTCGACGTAGGTGAAGCCGTTCGCCAACGTGAAGGCGAGCTCCTGGGCGGCGGTCGCCCCGGCTTCGCGGATGTGGTAGCCCGAAATCGAAATGGTGTTCCACAACGGCGCGTGGCGGGCGCACCAGTCGAACATGTCCACGATGATCTTCAGCGCCGGCTCGACCGGGTACACCCAGGCGTGCTGGGCCATGTACTCCTTGAGGATGTCGTTCTGCACCGTGCCGCGCAGCTTCTGACTCGGAACGCCCTGCTTTTCCGCTGCCGCCACGTAGAAGCAGAACAGCATCGCCGCCGGCCCGTTGATGGTCATGGAGGTCGAGACCTGGTCGAGCGGGATGCCGCGGAACAAGTCCTCCATGTCCGCCAGCGACGAGATCGCCACGCCGCACTTCCCCACCTCGCCCTCGGCGCGGGGATGATCGGAGTCGTAGCCCATCAGCGTCGGGAAGTCGAACGCGACGGAGAGCCCCGTCTGGCCGTGCTCCAGCAAGAACTTGTACCGCTGATTCGTGTCTTCCGCCGTGCCGAAGCCGGCGAACTGGCGCATCGTCCACAGCCGGCCGCCGTACATCGTCGGGTGAATACCGCGCGTGAACGGATACGCGCCCGGCCTGCCGAGCTGCTGTTCGGCATCGAAGCCGGCGAGGTCGGCGGCCGTATAGACGGGCTTCCGATCGGTTCCGCTCATCGGGGCGCTCCGGTCCGCACCTGGTCCAGGATCTCGGCCGCGACGTCGTAGGGGCTGCGCCGACCATCCGCCACCTCGTCGAGCCGGGCCGCCAGCAGCTCCTCCGCCCGCGTGCCCTCCGAGATCCACTGCCGCACGGCGCGCGCCAGCGCCGCGCGAGTGCGCTCGGCGAGCCGCTCGCGCCGCCGGGCGATGAGCTTCCCGCTCTGCTGGAGGTGGCCGTAGTGCCGGTCGAGTGCGGCGACCAGCTCGTCCACTCCTTCGCCCTTCGATGCGATCGTCCCTAGCACCGGAGGTTCCCATGCACCGCCCTCGACTGCCCTCGACCGCCCTCGACCGCCCTTGACCGCCCCGGGCGTGTGGTGCGGGGCGACGTGCCGGAACGCGTTGCCGCGCCTGATCCCCAGCATGACTTCGACCTCCTGACGCAACTTGTCCGCCCCGGGGCGATCGCTCTTGTTGATCACGTAGATGTCGGCAATCTCCATGACCCCGGCCTTCAATGTCTGGATGCCATCTCCCGACTCGGGAACGAGCACCAGCACCGTCGACTCGGCGGTGCCCGCCACGTCCAACTCGGTCTGCCCCACTCCCACGGTCTCGATCAGGACCCGCTCAAACCCGAAGGCCTCGAGCAGGTCCGCGACCTCCTGCGTCGTCGTGGCGAGGCCGCCGTGGGCGCCGCGCGTCGCCATCGAGCGGATAAAAACGCTCGGATCTACCCCGGCCGACTCCATCCGGATGCGGTCGCCCAGGAGCGCCCCGCCGGTGAATGGGCTGGTGGGATCGACCGCCACCACGCCGACCGTGAGGTGCTGCGCGCGAAACTGCTGGATCAGGCGCTCGGTGAGGGTGCTCTTGCCCGCGCCGGGCGGGCCGGTGATGCCGATCCGCCGCGTCCCGCCGCGTCCCAAGCCGGCGTGCACGTGGGACAACAGGCGCTCGAAGCCGTCACGTTGGTTCTCGACGAGGCTGATGGCGCGTGCCAGCGCCGCCGGCTCGCGCCGCTCCAGGCCCTGGACGATGCGCTCGATGCTCATGCAAGAGTCATGCAAAGGTAACTAGAACCACGCCCTTGTCGCTCACGCGCCGTCCTCGGGCCGGTCCAGCGCGATCGCGCGCACCGGGCCGGGTCTGACCGCCACGCGCTCGACGCGAGTCGCCGTGGCGGTGAGGATGTCGAACTCGAGCCCTTTCAGCGTGAGCCGCTCCCCAGCGCGGGGAATCCGCCCGAGCGCCTGAACGAGGAGCCCGCCCACCGTCTGAACGCCGCGGCTCCCGAGCGCGACGTCGAACGCCTCCTCGAGACGGCTCGCGGGCGCGCTGCCTTCGAGCTCGACGACGCGCACGGGCGCCTCGCGCGTCGGCTCCTCCGGCTCGGGCTCGAAGATCTCGGACATGAGGTCGCGCAGCAGGTCCTCGAAGGTGACGAGCCCCGCGGTTCCGCCGAACTCATCGAGTACGACGGCGAGGTGGCTGCGGCCGCGCTGCATTTCCAGCATCAGGTCGGCGGCGCGGGTCGCTCCCGGTACGGCCAGCGCCGGCCGGACCGGCACCGGGGCATCGGGTTGCAGCTGGAGCAGATCGAAGGCGTGTGCCACGCCGGCGATCTCATCGAGTGAGCCGCGGTAGACTGGATAGCGGCTGTAGCGCGACTGCATGCAGACGTGCGCCGCTTCCGCGGCTAGCAGCCCTTCGGGAATCGCGACGATCGCCGTTCGGGGCGTCATCAGATCTTTGACCGGCCGGTGCGCGAACGCGAGCACTCCCGATACCACCGCCATCTCGCCCGCTGAGGCGAGGGCGCCCGTGTCGGCGCCCGACAGCACGGCCGCGAGCGTCGTGCGCCGCGACGGGTCGCGGGTCGGAATGAAGGGGCCGAGCGGGCGCCCGACCCGCTCGAGCCACGGGACCGCGCGCGCCACGATCGGCTCGGCCCAGCGACGTCCCGCTACCCGGGGAACGAGGTAGGCGGCGCTCACGAACAGCGGTACCCCGACCGTGACGGTGAACACGAAGAGGAAGGTCGGCGTCGCCTGAGCGAGGAGCGCCGGGACCGCCGCGGCGGCGGCGATGACGCCCATGGTGGTGAGCGCGTTGGCGGTGGCGAGCACCCGGCCCGGATTGTCGAGTACCCGGGCCGCGGCCCGCCCCCCGCGCAGCTTGTACGAGACCCAGCGGGTGAGCTCGAGCTGGCTCACGGCGGCCGCCGCGACGCCGACCGCCGCCGCGGCGCCGGCGACGAGGAGCCCGAGAATCAGCACGACGAGGGAGAGGGTCATTTCCGCTGGAAGCAGACGCGAGTCACCCGCCGCCGGTCAACGCGCTCCACCACGACCCGGAACCCGTCGAGCGTCAGCTCCTCTCCGGGGCGTGGCACCCGGCCCAGCGCCGAGTAGATGAGCCCGCCCACCGTGGACACGTCGGGGTGCTGGAACGGGGCGCCCAGCGCCTGGGACAGCTCGCCGAGCGACACCCGGCCGTCCACGACGTAGTGGTCGCCTTCCTGGCGGATTGCGGGCGGCGTCTCGACGTCGTGCTCGTCGCGGATCTCGCCCACGATCTCCTCGAGGATATCCTCGAGCGTGATCAGCCCGGACGTCCCGCCGAACTCGTCGACCACGATCGCGAGGTGCGCGGGGCCGCGCTGGAAGTCGCGCAGCTGGCTGTCGAGAGTCTTGGTCTCCGGCACGTACAGGGCGGGCCGCACGAGGTCCTGCCAGCGGACCGTGGCGCCGGCGACGCCCAACACGAGGGGGACGAGGTCCTTCGCGAACACGATGCCGACCAGGTTGTCCCGCGTCCCGTCGTAGACCGGCAGGCGCGAGTGCTCGCTCTGGCGAAACGTCTCGCAGACGTCCTCGGCGGTGGCGGCGATGTCGACCGCGACCATGTCCAGCCGCGGGGTCATCACCTCGTCCACGGTGGTGTCGGCGAGCGTGAAGACGCCAAGCAGCATGTCGCGCTGCGCCGCGCGCAGGTCGGGCTCGAGCGGTCGCGGTGTCGAGACGAGCGTGTGGAGGCCCTTGTCCACCCAGCCCAGCAGCCACAGCAGCGGCGCGAACGGCGTCAGCGTGCGCCGGGCCAGCGGCAGGGCGTCGGCGGTCAGCTGGGGCGCGATCGCAGCGAGGGCGCGCGGGGCGGCGTCGCCGACGACGAACAGGAGCGCGGCGGCGATCGCCAGATCGGCGAGCCCGCCCAGCCACGGCCGCTCCCACCAGCGCAGCATGAACGCGGCGGCCACGGCCCCGACCACGAGCAACCCCAGTCGCGCGACGTGCAACGCGCGGTGCAGCGGCACGCGCCCGGTCACGCTCGCCGGGGGCGCGTCGCCCAGGGTGTGCAGGGCTTCGCCGACCGCGGCTTCCTCGCCCAGCGCCAGCAATCCCGCCCACACCGCCGGCGCGAGCGGCACGGCCAGCCGTATCCACACCAGCGCCGTCGCGGGCTCCATCACGATGTCCCGTTGAGGAGGCGACGCACATACCGCTCCTGCCGGCGCCACATGGCGGAGCGGGTGCGGCCCGGGCCGTCGGGGTGATCGTACCCGAGCACGTGGAGCGTGCCGTGAACGGCGAGGCGGACGAGCTCGTCGCTCAAATGAGGCTTTGCCGGTTGCCGGTTGCCGGCCGTTCCGGCAACGGGCAACGCCCTCTCGGCAACGTTGTTCAGCCAGCGTCGAGCGGCTTCCGGACAGATGTACACGTCTCCGAGGATGGTCCCGTCCGGCTGCGGCAGGGCGAACGCGATCACATCGGTGAGCCCCCGGCGGCCGGTGGCGCGGCGGTTGAGCCGTCGCATTGCGGCGCCGTCGAGCAGGGTGACCTCGACTCGCGCACTGCCGGCGCGCTCCCAGGCGAGCACCCGGCGCGCCACGCGGGCGAGGCGCGTCGGGGGAGGGGGCGGGGACTCAGGACTGGCGGGCCGTCGGCTGCCAGGTCGCCGTGATGCCGCCACTGGACTCCGGGTAGTCGATACGGTTGTGGTACATCCCGGTGATGATGCGCACGAACTCCTGCTTCACCTGCTCGAGCTGCTGCAGGGTCATCGGCGCCTCGTCCAGCTGGCCGGCGTTGAGCTTGGTGCGCACGATGTGGTTGATCACTTCTTCGATTTTTTGCGGCGTCAGGTCCTCGAGCACGCGCAGCGCCGCTTCCACCGAATCGGCGAGCATCGTGATGGCGGTTTCCTTGGAATGTGGCTTGGGACCGGGGTACACGAAGTCCGACGGGTCGGGGGAGGCGCCGTCGCCGCTCTTCTTCGCGCGGTCGAGGAAGTAAGTGATCTCGGTCGTGCCGTGGTGCTCGGGGATGAAGGCAGTGACCGCCTCCGGGAGCGCGGCCTCGCGGGCCAGCACGAGACCGTCGGTCACGTGCGCCCGGATGATCTCTGCGGACTGATACGCCTTGAGCCGGTCGTGCGGGTTGCTGCCGCGCGCTTGGTTCTCGACGAAGTATTGTGGGTTCTTCACCTTGCCGATGTCGTGATAGTAGCACCCCACGCGCCCGAGTAGCCCGTTCGCGCCGATGCGGTTGCACGCTGCCTCGACCAAGTTCGCCATCGCCACGCTGTGCGCGTACGTGCCAGGCGCCTCGAGCGACAGTCGCCGCAACAGCGGCCGGCTGGGATCGGACAACTCGAGGAGGGTAAGGTCGGTCGTGATCCCCGTGAGCGCCTCAGCGAGCGGCAGCAGGAAGAAGCTGAGGCCCGCCGCCACGAGACCGTTGGCGGCGCCCCACACGCCGCGCAGCCCGATTTCGGCCACGCTCCAGCTGCCCGCGAGCCCGAGGGCCAGCGCCGCGGCGAGATAGCCGAGCGCGATGATCAGCACGGGGAGGTAGAAGTTGCTGCGTCGCCGCAGGCCCCGCACGGAGAGCGCCGCGGTGACGCCCCCCACGAGACACAGGAACAGTGCGGGCACGTCGTGGAACACCGGCTGCAGGCTGATCACCACGGCGACGATCATCGCCGCGTTCATCGACACCCGACCGTTGAACAGCACGGTCAGCATCATGGCGAGGAACGGCAGGACGATAATCTCGGGGTGCTGGGGCCAGAAGCGCGCCACCCCGGCCGCCTGGAGCAGCACGAGCCCGAAGAGGCACCCCATCAGCGTCACCTGACGCCACTCGCGGTAGGTCTCGCGGCGGTAGAACACCAACAGTACCCAGAAGATGCCCAGGACGAGGGAGTCGCGCAGCAGCGGGCCGAACACCCCCCCTACCGAACGGCTGGTCGCCGCGCCGCGTCGCACCAGGTCATTGTGCAGCGCGACCAACTTCTCGTGCGCCTCGTTGGTCACCACCTCGTGCGCGCCCACGATCCGGTCGCCGGCTCGTACGATGTACTTGCTCGGGTCGACGCTGCGGCGCAGCTCGTCCCGGCGTCGCTCCGTCTCGAGGCTGTTCAGCACCAGGGTCGGCCGGTAGAAATGGCCCGCGAGGCGGCGGTACGCGGCGTCCCCGATGCTCGACCCCTTGTCGGGGTGCACGAGTCGCGCGCGCGCGAGATACTGGGCGTACGACAGCACCTGGTCGCGCGACACCGACGTCTCGGACGAGCGCCGCCGGATGATCAGATCCGGGGCCTGCTCCACTAGCAACACGCCGGGCGGCGTGACCCCCAGACCGAGCGTGCGGTCGAACAGGTCGGTGAGCGCCCGTTCGAGGCCGCGCCGCTTCCCGCCCTTCGCGAGGTACGCCGCCTCGGCCGGCGACAGGACGACTCCCTGCTCCTTCGCCACTCGCATCACGGCCTGCGGGCCACCCTGGTCGGCGGCGTTCTGCATCGCTGCGAAGAAGGCGTGCATGGCGATCGTCGCACTGTCGAAGGCGCGCTGTTGGAACTCGTAAATCGGCTTGACGGTGCTCGCGAGCTCCTCTGCCTCCCGCGCCAGCTCCTGGTCCGTTTTGTTCACCGGGAAGGTGAACGGCGTGATCACCTCGTGCTCGGCGACCGCGCCGGGCTCGAGCAGCGGCGCCACATTGCTGGCGCTCGAGGGAAACGCCACGTAGACGAGCAGCGCCAGCCCCGGCACCCAGGCCCAGCGCACGCCGTGATAGCGCACCTGCTCCCTGCTGGGGAGGTTCATCTCAGCCCTGGGCGTCCTCGGCGTAGGCGCGGATGATGTCGCGCACCAGGCGGTGGCGGACGACGTCCGTGTCGGAGAGGTAGCAGAACCCGATGCCCTCGATCCCGGGGAGGATCCGCTCGACCTGCAGCAGGCCCGAGTCTTCGCGGTTGGCGAGGTCGATCTGCGTCTTGTCGCCCGTGATCACGGCGCGCGAGTTCACGCCCAGCCGGGTGAGGAACATCTTCATCTGCATCCCGGTCGCGTTCTGGGCCTCGTCCAGGATCACGAAGGCGTCCGACAACGTGCGGCCGCGCATGTACGCGAGCGGAGCGATCTCGATGGTGCGCGAGTCGATCGCTTTCTGCACCCGGTCGCGCGGCATCATGTCTTCGAGCGCGTCGTACAGCGGGCGCAGGTACGGGTCGACCTTCTCCTGGACGTCGCCCGGGAGGAACCCGAGGCTTTCCCCCGCTTCGACGGCCGGGCGCGCGAGGATGATCCGCCGCACCCGCTTGCGCGCGAGCGCGTCCACGGCGGCCGCCACGGCGAGGTAGGTCTTCCCCGTCCCGGCCGGCCCGATCCCGATCACGATGTCGTGCTGCGCGATCGCGTGGAGGTAGTCGCGTTGGCCCGCTGTCTTGGGCGCGATCACGCGCCGCAGCCCGGGCAAGATGATCTTGTACTCGCCGTCGGCTCCCCCCGCCCCTGCGCCCGCCCCCCCGCCCCCCCCTGGCGCCGCGCCCTGCGACTCCTCGCTGAGGACGCGATCCACATCACTCACGTCCAGCGTGTCCCCCATCCGTGCGAGGTCCACGAGCACCTGGGCGACCTGCGCGGCGCGCTCGACCGCGCTCAGCGGACCCTGTAGCGTCAACGTGTCGCCCCGCAGGGAAACACGCACACCCAGCCGCTTCGCGAGCTCGACCAGATTGCCGTCGTTCACGCCCGCGAGCGCGAGCGGATCCACGCCCTCGGTCGATAGCCGATGCATGATGTCGTCGCTCATCGCTCCACCTTGATGTGCAACGCGCGCAGGTCAGCCGGGTTGGCCGGAGCCGGCGCGCCCTCGAACAGCGCGCGGGCGGCCGTCGTCTTCGGAAATGCGATGACGTCGCGCAACGAGCCGGCATCCGCGAGCAGCATCACGACCCGGTCGAACCCGATCGCGAAGCCGCCGTGGGGCGGCGCGCCCGCCTGCAAGCCATGGAGCAGGAACCCGAACCGGGCCTCGGCGTCCGCCGGAGCGAGCCCGAGCAGCGCGAAGATCCTCCGCTGCACGGCCGGATCGATGATGCGGATCGACCCCGAGCCGAGCTCCGTGCCGTTGTACACCGCGTCGTAATGCAGCGCGCGGCAGGCGAACGGGTCGCTGTCGAGCTTCCCCCCCGCGAGGTCGTCAGGGTGCGGTGATGTGAAGGGGTGGTGTGCGAACACCGGCTTCCCCGATTCGGGATCGGGCTCGAACAGCGGAAAGTCCACCACCCAGGCGAAGGCGTGCGCCGCCGTGGGCTTGGTGCCGAGCCGGCGGATCACCTCGCGGCGCACCCGATCGAGCACCGGTGAGGTCAACCGGTCCAGCCCTACGGCGAGCAGCGCCACATCGCCGTCCCCGACGCCTAGCGCCCCGAGCGCCGCGGCGGTGAAGTGCTTGCCGACCGAGCCCGATATTTGCTCGCCCTGGCGTTTGACCCACGCCAGTCCGGAGCCGCCCAGCTGCTTGGCGGTCTCCGCCAGCTGGTCCACGTCCTTGCGGGACAACGCGGCGCCGCCTTTCACCGCGAGACCCCGCACCCGCGCCCCGTTCTTCAGGGCCGACTCGAAGAACGGCACGCCGAGCGGGCCGACCTGGGCGGTCCAGTCGGCGATCGCGAGCTCGTAGCGCAGGTCCGGCTTGTCGGTGCCGTAGCGCTCCATCGCCTCGCGCCACGGGATGCGGGGGAACGGCCGCGCCACCCGCTGGCCCGCCTCGTCCCACAGCGCCACCAGCACGGCCTCGACGAAGCCGAGCACGTCCTCCACCCCGACGAACGACGCCTCGAGGTCGATTTGCGTGAACTCAGGTTGGCGGTCGTTGCGCAGATCCTCGTCGCGGAAGCAGCGCGCGATCTGGAAGTAGCGGTCGAACCCCGCGACCATGAGCAGCTGCTTGTAGATCTGCGGCGATTGGGGCAGCGCGTAGAACTCCCCGGGATGCACGCGCGATGGGACCACGTAGTCGCGCGCCCCCTCCGGGGTCGGCTTGGTGAGGATCGGCGTTTCGATCTCCAGGAACTCGAGCTCGGCGAGGGTGCGCCGGGCCCGCTGCAGCAGCCGGTGGCGCAGTACGAGGTTCGCCTGCATCTCCGGGCGGCGCAGGTCGAGGTGGCGGTACTTGAGCCGCAGCTCTTCGGCGGGGAGCTCCTCGCCCTTGCCGCGGGCCACCGGAATCGCGGGCGTCACGGCGGGTCCGACGACCGCGAGCTTCGACGGGTGGACCTCGACCTCGCCGGTCGCCAGCTCTGGGTTCCGCATGTTCCCGGGGCGCGCGACGACCTCGCCCTCCAGTTCGACCACCGTCTCGCTGGCCAGCCCGGCTGCGGCCCGGCGGACGTCTTCCGGCGCGCTCGGGCCGACGGCGACCTGCACGATCCCCGCGCGGTCGCGCAGATCGATGAACACGATCCCGCCCAGGTCGCGGCGCCGGTGCACCCACCCGGCCAGCCGCACCCGCTGCCCCACGTGCTGCGCCCGCAGCTCGCCGCAGCGGTGCGTGCGCCTGGACGTCCGACTCACGTTGTCTATGCTCCCTCCGCTTCGCACACGGCCCGGTAGAACTCTTCCGGTGTCCGCGCGCCCAGCAGCCGACCGCGCACCGGCTCCTGCCGCACCAGCCGGGAGATGCGGCTCAACGCCTTGACGTGCGCTCCGGCTGCGGACTCGGGCCCGGCCAGCAGAAAGAACAAGCGCACCGGCTCACCGTCGATCGTCTCGTAGGGTACCGGCGCCGGGGTCGTCCCTGCGACGACCACCAAGGCCGACAACGCGGGAGTCTTGCCATGGGGCACGGCCACACCGTACCCGATCCCGGTCGGGAACTGGCGCTCGCGCTCGAGGATGGCCCCCAGCACTTCGTCCGAGAGTCCACTGTTGCCTACCATCTCCACCAGCTCCCGGAGCACCCCCTCCTTGTCTGCGGCTTTGAGGGGTACCCGGATGCGAGCGGGAGACAGCAGCTCAGACAGGCGCACGGTCGTCCAAGTGTCCTAAACGCTTGAAGATAGTTAAGTTGGTACACGTTCGCCATGCAACGCATCTCCCTGCTCCTCGCGGGGTTCGCCCCGGCCGTGCTGTGGGGTCAACAGGGCGCCGGCACCGAGCTCTGGCGGGTCGCCGCCACCACGCTCCCCGTTCCGCCCGCCCTCGCGACGGGCGGCGCGGCCGCGTTCTGGAATCCGGCCCAGCCGACGACGCCGGAGCGCGTCAGCCTCGCCCTCGACGTGATCGAGACGGCGCCGACCGTCAACGCTTCGGGTGTGCTCGTGACTGTGCGTGCGCGCGTGCGGCCACTCGGTCGGGTGGGACTGGTGTACGGCCGTATGGGCATCGGAGATCTGGTCCGCACGTCGCTCAGCCCCGACCCCGATCCCGGCGCGATCCCGTACTACACGCAGACACTGGGCGCGAACTGGAGCGTGGCACGGGGCGGCACCGCGCTGGGGGCGACGCTCGCCTATCAGGACACGCGTCTCGACGTCCAGGGGTCCGATCGCTGGACACTCGACCTCGGCGCGCGTCATACCTTTTCGGACGCGGTGACGCTCGCCGTCGCGACGCACTGCTTCTCCCGCCTCGCCACGGCTGACCCGGCGCAGGACCTGTACGGCGGGGTCGAGCTGCGTGTGTGGCACGGCCCGCTATGGGGGAGCCGGGCGGCGGTACGCGCCCGCTACGGCGTCGCGACGGCGCACGGCTTCACGGCGGATCATCAATTCGGGGCGGGCTTCGAGCTCGGCGCGCAGTTCGCCTCCGATCTCGTGGTGCAGCGCGAAGGCAGCTACGGGCAGGCGGGGTGGCGGGCGGTCGCGGGGATGCGAGTGGGGGTCGGGCGCTATCGGGTGAGCTTCGCGCGGGACTTCGGCGTGAACGACATCGGAGCGGCCTACCGCGTGGGCCTGGAAGGGCGGATCCCGTGACGGACCTGTTGTCCCTGACCCCCGACGCGGCGCGGGCCGCGCTCGCCGACTGGCTGGCGGGGGGGGCGGCGGGGGCGGGGGCGGGGGCGGGGCACGCCGAGCCAGGCTACCGGGTGACGCAGATCGTGCCGCGGCTGTGGCAGCGTCCGGCCGGGTCCTGGGAGGAGGCGACCGACTTGCCGGCGGCGCTGCGCAGCCAGCTCGCCGCGGCGTTCCCGCTCGGCCGCCTCACGCTCGCCACCACCCAACTCTCGCGCGACGGGACCGAGAAGTTCCTCTGGAAGCTCGCCGACGGCGAGGCCATCGAGTCGGTCCTGATTCCCGAGGGGAAGCGCCGCACGTTGTGCATCTCGTCGCAGGTGGGGTGCGCGCTGGGGTGCGTGTTCTGCGCCACGGGGCGGATGGGATTCCGGCGCAACCTGCGGCCGAGCGAGATCGCCGGTCAGGTGCGCGAGCTGGTCGTGCGCGGGGCGGGCGCGGTGCCGACCAACATCGTCTTCATGGGAATGGGAGAACCGCTGCTCAACTGGGACGCTGTCGACACGGCGCTCACGATCCTCAACCATCGGGACGGGTTCGGCATCGGGGCGCGGCACATCACGGTGTCCACTGTCGGAATCCTGCCGAGCCTCGCCCAGCTCGCCAAGCGCCCCGAGCAGTTCCGGCTCGCCCTGTCATTGCACGCGCCGACGGCCCAGCTGCGGCATGAGCTGATGCCGATCGAGAAGAAGTATGCGCTGCCCGATGTGATCCAGGCGCTGACGCAGTTCCGCCGGCGGGTGACGCTCGAGTACGTGCTGATCGGCGGGAAGAACGATTCTCTCGCACAGGCCGACGAGCTCGCGAAGCTGGCGCGTCCACTGGGTGCGCTGGTGAACCTGCTGCCGCTGCATCCGGGCGGGGCGCCCGATCTCACCCCCAGCGCCCGGCCCCGCATGCTCGCGTTCGAGCGGCGGCTCAAGCGCCACGGGGTCGAGGTCGTGCTGCGCCGCAGCCGTGGCTTGGATATCAGCGCGGCGTGCGGCCAGCTACGGGTGGAATTGGAGGCGCGGCGCAAAGTCCGACCCCAGGAGCACGCTCGCGTCGAGTAGCTTGGTGCTGTCCACCTGAACGACGACCCGCCCTACGCCGAGCGCCCGGCGGATGCGGTCCCCCGTTCCAGCGACCACTGAGCGGCGGATCACGATGCGCGTGGTGTCGAGCGTGCCCATCGCCGCGGGTGCATTCCCGAGGGCCACGACGTCGATGCCCGCCTGCCGCAACACCCGCGTGCCGGTCCTGGCGAGCCCGGGCTTGCCGCTGGCGTTGAGCACCTCGACGGTGAGGCGCGGGCCCTCCTGTCCCGGGACGGGGAACGCGGTGGCCCGGGGGGGCCGCTCGTCGTGGCAGCCGGCGAGCCCGACGATGAGCGCGCTCAGCGCGAGGCGAGCGAGTTCCAAAACCCCACCGTCGCCGGCATGAGTGGCGAGCCGGAGCGGAGCACCCACTCGATGCGCCGGCGCGCGACCTCCTGCAGCACGGCGTCCCGCTCGCGCGGCACCCGCGCGGCGAGCGCGGCACGGTCCGCCAGGTCGAGCTGGCGGCCGGGCTCGAGAAAGTCGGCGAGGTAGAGCATCCGGCCGACGTCGTCCCAGTGGACGTACCCGAACGTGTGGTAGCGAACGGCATCGAGCACGCCGCGATCGCGTTCGCCGTCGTGGGCGGCGCGGGCCGCCGCGCGCGGCCCGTGGGCGAGCTCGTCGGAGCGGGGCTCGTCTCGCAAGGCGTCATGCAGCCAGGCGGCCCGGAGCCAGCGGTCGCGCTCGGCGTCCGGGACGCCCATCGCCCTGGCCCACTCGTCGAGCAACGCCGCGACCCGCTCGATGTGCGCGCGTCGGTCCGGGGTGACGACCGCCCAGGGGGGGAGGATCACGCCGCGCCGCGTGCGCGAGTGAACTCGCGGCTCGGCACTGCCGGTAAACCGGCGCGTCCGGGCGAGCGCCCCGGCCCGTTCACGGGCAGGGCCGAGCCGCGGCTTGAGCCGCGGATCTCACGGGCCGCGCACGGCCACATCGCCTGCGATCCCCTCCCCTAGCACCACGTTGTCGATCAGCCGCGTGGCGCCGACCTGCGCGGCGATCACGACCACCGAGCGAGCGTCGACACGGGCCACCGGGCGCAGCTGCTCGTCGACCAGCTCCAAGTATCCCGGGCTGACGCCCGGGGCCATGAGCGCCTGCATGCCGCGCCGCTGGAGCGTTTTGGGATCGGCCTCGCCCGAGCGCCAGGCCTGCTCCACCGCGCGCAAGGCGCGCGACAGCGCCAGTGCCGCGCGCCGCTGGTCGGCGTCGAGATAGCTGTTGCGCGAGGAGAGCGCCAGCCCGTCCAGCTCGCGTACCGTGGGCGCGATGTCGACCTCGAGGCCGAAGTCGAGATCCGCCGCCATGCGCCGCACCAGCATCGCCTGCTGAAAGTCCTTGCGGCCAAACACCGCGACGTCGGGCTCCACGATGTGGAACAGCTTCGCCACCACTGTCAGGACGCCGGCGAAGTGTCCGGGCCGCGCGGCGCCTTCCAGCGTGTCGGCCATCGGCCCCGGTGCGATGCGCACCAGCGGCTCCGCCGGGTACATCGCCTGCACCTCCGGCACGAACAGGCAGTCCACGCCGCGCTCGGTGGCGAGGGTCCGGTCGCGGGCCAGGTCGCGGGGGTAGTTCGAGAAGTCTTCTTTGGGACCGAACTGGAGCGGGTTGACGAAGACGCTCAGGACCACGCAGTCGGTGCGCTCCTTAGCGCGGTCTACGAGGCGCAGGTGCCCTTCGTGCAGCGCTCCCATCGTGGGTACGAACCCGAGGCGGCGCCCGCGGGCGCGCTCGGCACGCGACCAGGCGCGCATGTCCGTGGACGTTGTGAGGTCGAGCATGATGGCTTGAAACAAACGGGGGGAGGCTGGGCTACGGTAGAGGCTTGCACCTCCGTGTTTAAGAAGAGCGACGCTGAGATCGGCCGCTCCGCCGCTCCACGTGGTCCGCCGCGTAGTCGTCATGTCGCTCGGCGAGGTCGGTGGGGGCGCCGGGCTTCTCAAAGGCTCCCACCAATGCGTCGAACACATCGTGGAAGGAGCGGGCGCGCTGGTGCCCGAGTGCGTCGATGCCCCGCCTGAGCACGTCCGCGTGCGACACGCGGAGCTCTCGGGCGAGCCGGTCGAGCGCACCGCGCTCGGAGCGCGTCAGATAGACCCGAATGGGTTCACGACCCCGGTTGCTTTGTGATGGCACAGATAGCTCCCAGTTAATCCGCAACATCGCCCTGTAAATGTACAACCACGCGGGCCAGGAGAGCAGCGTGAGAGGGACGGAGGACCGTCAGTTACGAGCCGGCTCGAGCCGCTGACATGGCCTCGCGCAGGTCCTCGGCGAGCGCGGCGTGGTGCATGAGCCGTGAAAGCTGAAGTTAACCATCCTTGTGCGCTTCAGCCTGGGAGGGTGACGGAGGGCCATCAATCGGGAGCCGGTTCGGGCGCCGTCAAGTCCATAGGCGCGGCACCAAAACCGCACCGATCCAGTCAGTCCTTGGGGTGATCCCCGCTGGGATAGACTGGCGTTCGATAGTACATCTTTCTTGCGAGCGCCACACCGGATTCGGAATTGAGCCGGTTCACGATGGTCTCCAGCGCCGCGAACGAGCGACCCGGATCCGGAATCTGTACGACGTACTCCCTGATCCCCGGTACACCCCCAATGATGCTGGCGCTGTAGCGAGCGAGGAGCCGGCGGATCGTCGCCCCACTCGTGGTGTCGTCGAAAATAAGCCCCACTATGTTCCGGTAGTACAGGAGCTCCGTGCGGGGGACGCCGGGGCGTTCGACGACGAGGGTCGAGTCCTGAGGCAGATTCCCCACAAGAGGTAGACGCGGGCGGCCGGTATCGCCCTGGGCAGGACGGCTCTCGCCAGCTCGGATCGACACCGTCGTGAGAACGGCCTGGCCTCGATGCGCAGAGTCCCATGTGCCATCGGACATCGACGCGCTTGAAGCAGTCCGCGTTCGCACGCCGACCAGAAGGCAAAGGAGAACGATCCCGCGGGCGCCTGTCACTCGGACCGCCTCGAGATCGGTGGCGCGGGTGCGACGCTCCCCCCTCCCAGCGGTCCTCGGCACACGTCGTCCGAAGCCGTCGCGAAGCGGGACGGCATCCCGCTCGAGGCCTGGCGGTACCGGAGCGTACACGCTCCGATGACCGGAGGCGCTGCATCAACCACGTACTTAAACGAGCCATTCGTCGTCGGGTGCATGGTACTTGTCTCGCTCCACGTGCTCTCACCTGTCACCAACTGGCCTCCGTCCTCTGCCAGAGCACCCCACCAGACTTCAACTTGTGCGGTCGCTAGCGCCGACTGGGTCCCGTTGTGCAGGTCGACTTGGTAGAACGTTGTACCTATCGTCTGGTCGAGATAATCGATGGTGCGGCACTGAGCCTCAGCCGGACCCCATGGGCATGGAGAGTACCCGCTGACATTCGTCGACTGATGACTCCGCTTCGTGATCATGACGATCACGCGGTCTCCGAGCGGAGAGTAGGCTGCGGCGTTCGAGGACGCGGACTCCCCGTAACCGGTGAACACGGAGTCCCCGCACACGCCGGTGTCATTACTCACCCAGAGGCATGTGTAGGCCTGGCTGCTCGAGAGCGGCACTGTAATATCGGCGAGGTGCGTTGACGCGCCGCCCGTTGGCCCGCGACGCACCTCGAAACTGGACCCATTCGCGCCGGTCACTTGGACCGTCACCGCGCTGTCTCCGTCGTGGGACAGCGACCAGAGCGAGTTCCAGGCTCCCCCGTCCGGCGATGCGGGCGGGTTGGTGCTTTCCGTCCAGGCACCCTGATCGAAGAGGAACGAGCGCTGCACAAAGTCGTTGTTCCAGACGTCGACACGGCGGCCGCCGTGGTGCACGTTCACGAATGCAGCCGGCTCGCCGAGGTTCGCGAGTACTTGCGGAGCGGTATTCGTGTCGCGCTGCGCCACGAGCTGGGTGCCGGCCACCCACACTCGGTTACCGCACAGCGGTACATTCTGTCGCTCGGCGGCCAGGCGCTGGAGGGAACCGTAGGCGTCCAGCTGATACACCGTCTCTGGCGCGCCCGTCACCGGCGGTGGCGCAGCGATCTGGCCGGTCTGCCGATCGAGACGCGGTTCAAGTTCCCCGCGCAGGATGTAGTCCTTCACCTGGCTGGCAACCAGTGTGGGATCCGCCGCCCAGAGGAGCCCCGCGAGGCCGGCGACGTACGGTGTGGAGAAAGACGTCCCCTGCCAGACATCCGTGCTGTGTCCGTCGGCCGTGTTTGAGAGCGTGAGAATGCTGGTCCCGGGCGCGACGAGGGTAGCACCCGTCCAGAAGTTGCTCGGTTGCCAGAAGGCTCCCGCGTTGTCGGTGCCGGCCACCCAGATGATCTGATCGGCATAACCACCAGCGTACAGCTGAGCTGCCGCAGACTTCGTGGCCCCGAGGCCTCCGACCTGTGTCAGGCCAAGTTGGGCGATCGTCATGCGGAGGCCTATACCACCTTGCCGCTCTCCCGCGGACAGCACCAGCATGCCGCCGCTCCTCAAGTAGCGTTCCAACGATAAGCGCAGGCGCGCGACGTCCGTCGCATCACCCACTCGACCGAACCCGACGGACATTGCGATCAGGCGGACGCCCTTGGCTAGCGCGTCGTCGATCTGGCGATCGAGCACCCCGACCAAGTCTTCGTCGAACGCCTGATCCCTGCTCAAGCTGTACGTCGTCAGATTCGACTCCCAGACCATGCCGGCGATGCCCGTGCCGTTGTCGGCCCGGGCGGCCAGTATCCCAACGACGGCCGTCCCGTGGCCCCGGTAGCCCGGGTCGGACGCTAGGAGCGGGTGGGGAGGGCGCGGTGTCGCTGGAGCCGGAGGCAGCCACGGCACGCTGACGAGGTCGGGGTGCAGGCTGTCAAACATGAAGTCGATAACGCCGACGCCCAGGCGCGCTGCGGTATACGCTCCCGTCTCGCACCCCCAACCTAGCGGCGCCCGTATCTGCAGCAACGCTCGCGTGGCGTTCGTCGGGGCTGCCCAATCCCCTCGTTGGGAACCCGGTCCGTCGTTGGGGTAGCGACCATCGAGGTACACAGGCGTGCGGTAATACACTTTCCTAGCAAGCGCGACGCCTGATTCGGAGTTCAACTGTGTCACCTTCCCGTCCACCGCGGCGAATGTGGAGCCCGGATCAGGAATCTGCACGATGTACTCTGAGACGCCCGGACCTCCGCCGAGGATGCTCCCGCCGTAACGGGCGAGGAGCGCCCGCACCGTAGCTCCGCTCGTCGTGTCGTCGAAAATGATGCCCACGATGTTCCGGTAATACAAGATCTCGGAGCGGGGGAGGTCCGGGGCCTCCACGGTGAACGTCGAGTCCTGCGGCAGGTTCGGCTGACCGGGCAATGGCGGTCGCGTGGTATCTTGCACGGCAGTGTATGCGTTGATAAGCCCATAGCCGAATCGGTTATCTCTGGGCAGCGTTTGGCCCGCGATCTTTGTGGCCGTCTCCTGCAGTCGACCACGCACAAATGCTGCGGACCACGTGTTGTTCGTCGCCCGAATCGCGGCGATGAGCCCGGCGACATGCGCCGCGGCGAACGACGTCCCAGTGAGGCAAGGGTGGTCACCCCCACCCACCAGCAGCCCGTTCACGCAGATCCCCGGTGCGCTCAACTCAACATCTGGTCCGACGGAGAACCCTTGCATCGTCGCGTTGTTCTGATCAATGGCCGCCACCGCGATCACCTCAGAATAGGCGGCGGGATACGAGACGGCGGTCGTGGGGCAGGGCGTCGGACTCGTGAGGGTACCGTTCCCCGCCGAAGCCACGAGTGACACCCCGACCCCAGGGTTCGCGGCGTCAGCCGGAACTCTGGTCGTGAACCGGCTGATAGCGGTCTGCACGGTACTGGGCGGAAGATCGCCGCAGTTTCCGAAGCCCATGTTGACGACTGCTGGGCCATCCGTGTACGCCTGGTTTAGCCCCTGCACGATGGGGCCCCAATCGTCAGCCGATGGCAGTACCTTGCTAAACGCAACTGCCGCCCTCGGCGCCACGCCCACACCCCACAGACCATTCGGCTCTCCGGCTATAAGGCTGCCGACGTCTGTGCCGTGCTGACCCAGGTAGATCTGGGTCGTGTCGGTGGTGAAATTGCCAGGGCTGGTCGCGTATGCCGTAAAGAACTGCCAGTTCTGTGCTGGATACCTCAGACGGTAGTCTCCACCGTCGTCGAGCACGGCTACGCCAGCGCTTTGCCAGCCGGTTGGCGAGAGTTGTCGCTGCCCCGTCGCATCGAAGTCCCGCCACAGATCCGGAGCCCGGACTCGAAGCAGATTCCAACCGATATCGGTAGCGCCCGCATCGACTGGAGGGTTACTCGCGTGTGGGAGAATGGTGCGCTCGTCCTCTGATGACTCGATTCGCACGACATATGGAATTAGCGCGACGCTTCTAACATCCCGCGCCGTTACGTATCCCCAGACCGTGGCGATCTTGAGGCTGTCGAAGGTCACGATCCCCGGTCGCCCCAAGGGCGCCTGCACCCCGGCGGTCCCCAGCTCGGCGAGCGCAGCTGCGGACGGTTCCCCCGTCAAAACGATGAAGACACCCCCGGCTCCACGATCGCGGAATTTCTTGATCAAGCGAGAAGTGTCCACATCGCCCGGCCGCGCCGGGAGGACCACGCTTGCTTGGGGACCAGCCAGACGTTCCGAGCGCTCACAGGCCAGAACGATTCCGACGGCAAGACACGCCGAGACACAAGCAGTCTTCTGGATGAGCTTCATAGTCAGATCCTCCGTGAGACACTCGTACGTGCACGGCCGCGACAGCGACGTAGCTCCTAGCGGGTAGCACGTGGCGCCCGTACGCCTATGATCGGAGTGTCGACCAGGAGGTGCTATGTCGCTTGGTGCGGAGAAGCCTCACTGTCGCGTGCACGCGACAAATTTCGGCTGGACAGCGCAGGTCAATTTTTCACGGCCGCGCGCTGCGTGAGTGCAACAGATTACCTCAGGCCTTCACCGCAAAGCGTCTGGCTCGTCCTATGCCTGTGGCATCCTTGCGGTACCATGCTCGATCTAGGAGCGGGGCTGGACGACGCCATGCCTGGGCTGTCCCATCAGGCCCGCACTGTGCTTGCCGCACTAGTCGCCTGCGGGGGTCGGACAGGTTCGGTGGAGCGTTTTGCGCACAGTGCTGGATTGACTTCCCGCTACCAGCTAGCGCGACTGCTCCGCCGGGAGGGACTCCCTCAAGTGGAAGAGCTAGGTGCTTGGATCTATACGCTTGTTCGGCTGCTGGACTGGGAGACCTCCCGCGTATCGCTTTGCAAGAGCGCGCTCTGTTCCGGGGAGGACCCCGGCAACGGCTACCGCCGCGTTCAACACGTTTGTGGCTTGCGCTGGTCCGAAGCGCGCGCCATCGGATTCGATCACGTCCTTGTGAGATTCATCCAGCGCTGCACTAGGAGAGACGTTGCGCTTGAGCAGGGCCCGGGCCAGCAGAGCGCACTTGGAGTTGCGTAGCCCCGGACGCCGCCTAGAACTCACGGCGGTGCAGCATTCGCTGGCGATCTTGCGATCGCGAAATACCACCGAGCCGACAAATCTCGAAGACGTCGACGACGCTCGGTGAACAGCCGGAACAGCGATCAGGCACTCACGGCATCTTGCATTCCACGATGACCTGGCGATCTCGAAATACCACAACGCGGAAGGACTTGGGAACCAGCACGACATCCACGGGATTGGTCAGCTCCATGCCCTGAAGACACAAGCTCCCTGGGCTGCTCAGCAGTGCGTGAACTTCCAGCGACGGTTCACGAACTATGACGGAATCGATGGTGATCCCAAAGCCGGTGCTGGGCTACTCCGCCTTCATCACGACGCAGTCCGTCAGATAGGGATCGTCGAAGTGCGCACGCTCGCCAACGGCCTTCCCCGGCACCGGAAACAACCGCGCGGAGAGCGGCTTGCGGAGCTTGGTGGAGAGTGCCGCCACATCGGCGATCAGCGCCGCCAGCCGATCCGCCGGGGTGTCGCCCGGTAGCGGCACGACATCGAGCCCCGTGCCGCAGACGGTGGAGTACAGGAGCAGATCGCGTACGCTGTACCGTCCTTCCGATGCCCGCCGCGCGAGCACCGGATCTTCCAGCACAGGGAGCATGAGCCCGGAATACCCGCACGTCTTGACTCGCAGGCTCTTGAGGACATCCGTGATTGCGGCACACCCGGCCAGCGTCGAGTAGTCCCCGAACGGGACCCCGGTGAGTGTCTCGATGGCCGCTCCGATGCTCGCGTCCTTGCCGGGCGCGGGAGAGACGTCGATGCCCAGGTAGGTCCGCTCGTCCCGACGAGCGAGTTGCCGCACGAACCGCTCCAGGGACCCGAGCCGGGACTCGAGTAACTGCGTGAGACTCTGTTTGGCCTCGGCCAAGGTGTTGGCTCCGGCGAATGCGGCGGACAGCAACGGAGGCGATTCGAGGCCGATGGCTACGGCATCCGACCCGCGGTGGTACGCGACCGGAAAGAAAGGCGTGCCCGCGGGCACGTTGGCGGCTGCGGCGAACCGGAAGTTGCCGATGCCGAGGGCGGTGGCGCGCGCGATCGCCGCCATCGCTTCGCCGGCGGCCGTCACCCCGCGGGGCGAGGCGCCGCGCTCAGGCGAAGCCACCCGCGCCGAGAAACTGACGTTCCGCGTCGTGCGGATGAGCTCGGCGGCCCACGCGGCGAACTCGGCATCATAGTCGTCGGGCGCGAGCACGGGACCGATGCTCAACAGCACGTTCTCGGCGACGACGGCGCGGTCGAGCGCGTGCAGCGCTGGCAGCGCATCGGCGCGCGCGCGGCTTCCTGCCCCCTCCAGGAAGGGCTGGGTCGCGATACGGAGGGTCTGGACCTCATACCCGGCGTCGGCGACGGCGCGCTTCGCGCCCTTGAGAAAGGCGAGCGCGGCCTCCGGCCCCTCCGTGTCGGCCGGGCTACGCAGGGTCGTACCCGCGGTGATGGTGCGGATCCGAAACCCCGGCCCCGCCCCCGGCCCCGGGTCGCGCGCCGGTCCGCGCCATCCGTAACGGGCGAGCGGGGTCAGCGCAGCCGCCCCCAGCATCGCGAGCATGTCCCGCCGCGACAGGTCACTCATTTGGCAAACGAATGCTCCGGACCGGGATAGCGCCCCTCGCGCACCTCGGCCGCGAACAGCCGCACGGCTTCGCGCACCTCTTCGGCCAGCGCCGCGTAGCGCTTCACGAACTTGGCGCTGAACTGGTCGTTCAACCCCAGCATGTCGTGCAGTACAAGCACCTGGCCGTCGCACGCCGGGCCGGCCCCGATGCCGATCGTGGGGACGGTGAGCGACTTGGTGATTTGAGAGGCGAGCGGCGCGGGGATCAGCTCGAGCACGATCGCGAACGCGCCGGCGTGCTCTAACGCCGCCGCGTCGTCCTTCAAGCGCTCGGCCGTCTGCTCGTCCCGGCCCTGCACGCGGTGGCCGCCGAGGGCGTGCACCGACTGCGGGGTGAGACCGAGGTGACCCATCACCGGGATGCCGACGTCCACGAGGGCGCGCACCGTTGCGGCGATCGGCCGGCCACCCTCGAGCTTCACGCCGTGACAGTCAGTCTCGGCCATGACCCGGCCGCAGTTCCTGATGGCCTCGGCGGAGGAGACCTGGTAGGTGAGGAAGGGCATGTCGCATACGACCATGGCATGTTGCGTGCCGCGGCGCACGATCTTCGTGTGGTAGATCATCTGGTCGAGCGTCGCCGATAGGGTCGTCTCCGCCCCGGCGAGCACCTGGTTCACCGAATCACCCACGAGCAGGAGGTCCACGCCGGACGCATCCAGCAGTCGCGCGAACAGCGCATCGTAGCAGGTAAGCACGACGATCCGCTCCCCCCGCTCCTTCATCCTCAGGAGGTCGTATACCGTGATCGGCCTGCGCTCCTCAGCCACGGGGCGAGGGCTGCGCGTCGAGCTCGGCGAGCTCGCTCTGCCAGAAGTCGCGCTGCGGCAGTTCGGGGTGCGGGATGGTGAGCTCCGGTTCGCGCACGGCGCGGTCGCCGTAGCGCACGATATCCAGATCGAGGGTGCGCGGGCCCCACCGCTCCCGCCGCACGCGGCCGCGCTCCGCTTCGATGGCGTGCAGCTGCTCGAGCAGCTCGCGCGGCTCGAGCGCGGTCTCAAGCAGGACCATCTGGTTCAGGTACGGTCCCTGCGGCACCGCTCCGAGGGGCGCCGTCTCCTCCACCCGCGAGACGCGGACGAGACGCGTCGCCGGGAGCCCCGCGAGCCGGGCTCGCGCGTGGGCGAGGTGCGCGGCGCGGTCCCCCATGTTGGACCCCAGGGCCACGTAGACCCGCTCGCCCAGCGCCACCCGGGAATGCTATATCGACTAGGCGATGCTGGCAAAGCCGCGGGTCAACTCCCGCAGCATCGCCGCCACCTCCTCGATCTCATGGGTGGCGCGCTCGAGCTCCGACAACCCGCGCGCCGCCTCGCTGGCCCGCGTCGCCACATCGTCGGCCTCCGCGCGGTTTTTCCCGGCGATCGCCGCGACGGCGTGGATCCGCTCGCGCAGCTGTCCGAACGCCTTGTCCTGCTCGCCCGCGGCCGCCGCGATGCGCTGCGCGTGCGCGGTCGCCTCCGCCGTCGCGGCGACGATTGCATCCTGCGCGTCCAGCGCCGCGGATGAGATCTCCTCCACACCGCCCACGTTTACCTGGCCGCGCCGCATCTGCTCCACTACCTCGCCCACCTGACGGTGGATGTCCTGCACCAGGTCCCCCGCCTCGAGCGCGGCGCTGGCGCTCTGCTCGGCGAGGCGTCGCACCTCGTCGGCGACGACGGCGAACCCCTTGCCGTGCTTCCCGGCGCGCGCCGCCTCGATCGCGGCGTTCAGGGCCAGCAGGTTGGTCATGTCGGCCAGCTCGCGGATCGACGCGATGAACCCGGTGATGCGGCGGCTCACCTGGCCGAGCTGCTGCACTTTGGCGGAGCTCTCGCCGACGAAGGTCTTGAGCGCCACCAACCGCTCGATGGCCCCGCGGATCTGTTGGCGATTGCGGTTTGCGACGTCGCTGGCGATGCTGGAAGCTTGGGCCGCCTCAGTCCCGTCCTCGGACACGCGGCGCGACACCTGGGCGAGGCTCTCCGTGGCCTGAAGCCCACCCGACACCTCCCCCTCCTCTGCCAGCGCGCCTTCGCGGATGACGCCCGTCGACTGGGCGACAGCATTCGCCGCCTCGCGCATCCCCTTCGCGGCTCGCGCCAGCGTCGCGAGCTGCTGAGTGAGGGTCTCGACCGTCTCCACGAGCGGTCGCCGCAGCTCCGTGATGTGAATCGCGGTGGCCAGCTGGTTCGCGAAGGTGGCGATCGAGAGCACGTCCTTCGACCGGTACGTCTTGCGCTTGTGATGCTCGAGCTCGAGGGTGCCGATCACCTGGTCGCCGAATTTGAGCGGCACCATCACGAGGCTTTGCACCGACAGGGCGGCGTCCGCGATCCGCTTGTCATGGGTGACGTCATTGATCACCACTGTCTCGCCGCTCTGCACCACCTGCTCGCGGAGCGCGACCGTGTCGGACGACGGGTCGCCCCGGTCGACGCGCCCGATGGCTCCCCGGTACGCGAGCTGCAGGCGGCCGTCCTGGCGCCGGTAGATGCGGAAGTCCCCCCAGTCGACCAGCCGGTGCGCGAGCCGCTCGATCCGAGCGAACGAGTCCTCGAGGCTGATGTTGCTCGTGATCACCGCTTCGACTGCGTGGATCTTGTTCAGCTCCTCCGCCGAGATCGCCTCCTCCAGCATGGTCTTGAACAACAGGCCCAGGAACGCGAGCAGCGCGACGACGATCAGCCACACCTCGGGCGGCCAGAACACCACGGTGCCGACGAGCGTCGCGGACGCGATCACGGTGGCGCCGAAGCTGATGCACTCGTACCGGAAGATGAGCATCCGCTCGTCGCGCTCCAGCTTGCCGCGGATGGTGAGGGCGAAATAGAAGAGCAGCCGGCTGAACCCGAAATAGGCGAGGCCGTACAGCAGCAGCGGCAACAGCATCTCGACATGCAGGCCGGGGGCGACCCCGGCCGCGCGCACGATCAAGCCGTACACGCCGTAGGCGCCTACCAGCGCGAGGACTTCACGCCCCAGGTTGACCAAGGCGGCGCTGAACATCTTCTTGTGCCACAGCCAGTCCGCGACGATCACGCTGACAGCGATCGCCAGCGCAGTGGCAGGTAGGCCGACGAGCAGGCTCCCGGTGAGGGCCACGAGCCCTGTCTGGGTCAAGTAGGAATACTTGCTCAGGGGGATCTGGAGCCCGCGCAGCGCGATGGCGGCGGCGATCATGAGCGCGGTGGCCGGCAACTGGCTGGTCCAACGGGGATCGGCGCTGAGCACGGCGAGCAGCACCGCCGGCCCGCCGACCGCCAGCCCGCGGCTATACCACGTGACGAGCCGGTTCGCTGTCACGCCCTAGGTCCCGTGCACCGCGGCGGCGAGGTCGCGCAACAGCCGCTCGGCCGCGGGGAGACCGCCCGATCCGAGCGCTTCGATCACGGCGCTCCCCACGACGACGCCATCCGCGAGCTGTGCAGTGGCGCGCGCCTGCGCGGGCGTGCTGATGCCGAATCCCACCGCCAGCGGGAGGTCGCTCGCCGCCCGAACGCGAGCCACGTGCTCGGCCAGGTCGGCGGGCACGCGGTCGCGCGCGCCGGTCACGCCCAGGCGCGAGATCAGATAGAGGAAGCCGCTCGCCCCGCGGACGGCGTGCTGCAACCGCTCCGGCGTCGTGGTCGGCGCCAGCAGGCGGATGAGGGCGAGCGGGCTGGCATTCACTACCCGCTCCACGGCGGGATCGGCGCCGGCGGGAAAGTCGGTGAGCACCAACCCGGCGGTGCCCGCCGCGTGCGCGTCCGCCACGAAGCGCTCGAGCCCGTAGGCGAGCACCGGGTTCAGGTACGTCATGATCACCACCGGTATGCCGAGCCCGGCGCGCCCGATCAGCTCGAGCACGCGCGGCACCGTCATGCCGCCGTCGAGCGCCGCCTGGGTGGATCGCTGAATCGTGGGACCGTCGGCGAGGGGGTCGCTGAACGGCACGCCGACCTCGACGAAGTCCGCGCCCGCGGCCTCGACGAGCTTGAGTGCGTCGAGCGAGGCCGCGGGCGTGGGATGGCCCGCGGTGAGGTACGGGATGAGCGCGGCGCGGCGCCCCCCCCGCCCCCCTGCGCCCCGCCCCGCCGTTGCGCGGATGGCGCGCCAGCGCGCCGCGATCGGGTGTTCAGACAAAATAGTCGCTGACGTTGATGCCGTACTTGGTGGGGTCGGTGACCTTGACGATCGTGCGGGGGAAGTTGCCCTGCGCATCGCGCTGCGCGAGGTCGGCGAGGAACCCGGGCTGGTGCAGCGCGCCCTCGGGCGACGCCACGATGCGCACGACGGGGCGGTGCACGTGGGTGACGTCGGGGTTGGCGCTGTGGACGATCGCGACCTCGTAGGTATCGAGGATGACGCACGTGCCCACGGGGTAGATGCCGATCAGGTTGATGAACGCCTTGACGATGACCGGGTCGTAGCCGCGGCGCGGATTCTCCCACATCTCCTTCAGCACCTGGTCGGGCTGGATCGGCACGGTTTGGTACGCCCGCCGGGTGGTGGCGGCATCGAAGCCGTCGGCCACGGCCACGATCTTCGAATAGATCGAGAGGTCCCGTCCGCGCAGCGATTTCGGGTAGCCGGTGAGGTCGACCTTCATGTGGTGCTCGTAGGCGACGATCATGCCGCGGTAGGGGATCTCCCCGTAGCCGCGCAGCCCGAACAGCGTCAGCACGCCGAGCCACGGGTGTGCCTGCATGATCCGCCATTCCTCGTCGGTCAAACCGCCCTGCTTGTTGAGCACCTCGAGGGGGACGCGGGACTTGCCCACGTCGTGGAACAACGCCGCCATGCCGAGGTCGTAGAGCTGCAGCTTGGTGAGGCCGAGCTTGCGGCCCAGCGCCACCGAGAAGATGCACACGTTCACCGAGTGCGTGAACGTGTATTCGTCGTAGTCGCGCAGCGTGGTGAGGCCCACGAGCGAGGCTTCGTTGTTGAGCACCTGATCGACGATGGCCTGGACCGCGCGCTTCACCTTCTTGACGTTGGCGGTGCGGCCCATCCGGATGCTGTTGATGACCTCCTTGGTGACGGCCACCGAGCGGGCGTAGGTGCGCTTGGCGGCCTCCTTCTGCCGCTCCTCTTCCTCGACGTCCTCGTCGGCCTCGAGCGGCGGCTCCACGCTGATGAACGACACCCCGCCGTCTGTGAGCTTCTGGCCGAGCTCGAACACCTTATTGGGACTCGCCTCCTTCGCCGCATACGAGAGGAGCAGGGAGACGAAGATCTGCAGCTGCTTGCGGTCCACCCCCTCGTCGATGCGCACGGCGCCGATGCCGCACTGCCGCAGCACGCCGAGGATGTGGGAGAACGAGGCGTAATTGTCGAGGTCGAGCCGCAACCGGGTGGCGTTCACGAACAGGAACTCGCCTTGCAGGCGCAGCTCGACTTCTTTCTCGACGTCGAGCAGATGCTTCGTGGTGGCGGTGAGGTCGTCCAGGGCCTTCTGCACCTGCGCGTTCTCGATGGGATAGAGCTTGAGCGAGCGAAACGCGGTATAGAGCACCACGAGGAACTCGCGGCCCGCGTGCCGAAGGAAGCCGTCGGTCGTCTGGATCGTCTCGGCGATCGACTGGCGGGGGGGCCCGCCGCCGCTCACGCGCCCACCTCCCGCAGCGCGCGGCTCACCGCGTTGCGCACCAGGGGCTCCTTGTCCTGAGCGGCGCGCTCGAGGACAGCGCGTGCCTCGGGGGTCCGCACCTTGCCCAACGCCATAGCCGCGCAGGCCCGGGTCTCCGGATCCTCCTTCCTCCCGAGCAACCCTTTGGCCGCGAGCATCTTCTCGAGGGTAGGGATGCCGCGCGCGCCGACCAGCGACCCGAACGCCTCGAAGAACGTCATCTTCTCGGTGAGGTCGGCGTTCTTGAGCTTGGAGCCAATGACCACGCTCTCGACCCGCGGCGCCGCGTTGCGGTAGCCGCGCGAGGCGAGGAACCGCACCGCGGCGATGCGCACGTCGCGGTCCGGGTCATCGATCGCCTGCTCCAGCAGGCGCATCGCGCTGGGGCTGGCGATCGCGGTGAGCGCATCGACCACGGCGAGCTTGAGCGTGCGGTCATTCGACTCGAGCAGCGACTCCATCCCGTCGGGGGCGCCCGGGAGCTTGAGCCGGCCTGCCAGCTTGACCATCTCGAGCTGCGCCGCCGTGTCCTCACTCGCCAGCGCCTTCAGCACTTCCCCGGCGTTGGCCTGGGCGAGGCGGGCCGCCGCCCCGTGTACCAGCTCCCGCACCCGTTCGTTGTTGAGCCGCGGGAGCCACCCCATCAGCGTGGGCAGGGCGTCGGCGCGCAGCTCCTGGAACAGCTCCGACAGCTCTTCTTCCGTCGGGTGCACGGTCGCTTCGTCCAGCGACTGGATCAGCTGGGAGAGCGCCTCCCGCTGCGACAGCCGGGCAGGGAGGCTCTCGAGCGTCTGACGATGTTCGGGGATCAGTTCGCGCGCACGTTGCAGGATCACCCGCGTGTCGCGCAGGATGAATGCGACCGAGCGGAAGTCGGCGGCGCCGAGCAGGTACGGGATGAAGTTCTCGAGGATGGAGATCAGCTCGGCGCGCACGGTGCCGTAGGTCTGCAGCTCCAGCAGGTCGAACAGCATCGCCAGCACGTTGCGCCGCAGGTCCTGCGCGTACTCCCGTTCGACGTCCTTCTTGAGGTAGTCGATCTCCTTCTCCTCCAGGAAGTAGAGCGTCGTGTCGAAATCGTCGATCGACACGAGTCCCTCGCGCTTGGGCGGCGCTTCCTCCTCGACGAACCGGCGCACCTGGGTCGGCGGCGTCGTCGGGATCGACGCGCCGGCCTCGATGGGGACCGCGTTCTCGCTCGCGAGCTCGCGGAACGTGTAGCTGATGAACTGGAAGTCCTGCGCCCAGAGCAGGGTCAGCAGGTCGTCCGGGGCGTCGGCCTGCAGGCCCTTGGCCTGCTGCAGCACCCCGAGGAAGCGCACGATCTCGACCTCTTCGATCCCCGGCTTGAACGTGAGCGAGCGGACGCCGTCCTTGTAAAGCGTCCAGGCGATGCTCTCGCTGCGCGTGTCCTGGCTGTAGACGACCGCGTCTTCCCAGCGGATCTCGGTCTCCCCCACGTCGAACGCGAGGTCGTCGGTGGCCTCCCAGATCTGGCGCAGCGCCGCACGAATGTTGTCCACCGCACGCTGGTAGACCGGGTTGTTCGGCAGGTAGAGCTGCGTGGCCCGCAGCCCCTTCGACAGGACCTGCCACAGCTCCTCGATCTGCGACGGCGGTAGCGCCAGCTCCGATACGGGCGGGTTGGTCAGAGCGCAGCTCCCGTCAGTTCGGCGACCATCGCGACGTCCTTATCGCCCCGGCCGCTCAAGTTGATCAGGACGATATCGTCCGCATGCCAGTGCCCTCCCCCGCGCTGCCCCAGCACCCAGGCCACGGCGTGGGCGCTTTCGAGGGCCGGCAGGATGCCCTCCAGACGGGACAGGGCGGCGAACGCGTCCAACGCCTGCCGGTCGGTCACCGCCTCATACAATACGCGACCGGTGTCCTTCAGGTAAGCGTGCTCCGGGCCGACCCCGGGGTAGTCGAGGCCGGCAGACACGCTGTGCGCGGGCTGGACCTGACCGTCGGCGTTCTGGAGGAGGTAGCTCAAGCTGCCGTGGAACACACCCGGGCGGCCGCGCGTCAGCGAGGCCGCGTGGTGCCCGCTCGCCAGCCCCTCGCCCGCCGCCTCGACGCCCACCAGCTCGACACCCACGTCGTCGAGAAACGCGCTGAAAATGCCCATCGCGTTCGAGCCGCCGCCCACACAGGCCACGACGGTGCGCGGCAGCCGCCCGTAGCGCTGCACCACTTGCGCCCGCGCCTCGCGTCCGATCACCGCCTGGAAGTCGCGGACGAGGCGTGGGAACGGATCGGGTCCCACGACCGAGCCGATGATGTAATGGGTGGAAGTCACGTTCGTGACCCAATCGCGCAACGCTTCGTTGGTGGCGTCTTTGAGGGTCTTGGTGCCCGACGTCACGGGCACGACCCGCGCGCCCATCAGCTCCATGCGGTACACGTTGAGGCGCTGGCGCCGCATGTCGGCTTCGCCCATATAGACGACGCATTCCAGGCCGAAGCGCGCGCACACCGTGGCCGTCGCGACGCCGTGCTGGCCGGCGCCCGTCTCGGCGATGATGCGCCGCTTGCCCATGCGCCGGGCGAGCAGCACCTGGCCGAGCGTGTTGTTGATCTTATGGGCGCCGGTGTGGTTTAAGTCCTCGCGCTTGAGCAGCACCACGAGGCCCGCTCCCGCCTCGGCGCTGAGCCGCGGTGTCTCGGTCACCGGAGTGGGGCGCCCGACATAGTCCTTGAGCAACGCGTCGAGCTCTCCCCAGAACGGTGGGTCGTGCTTTGCGTCCTCGTAGACGCGCGCGAGCTCGTCGAGCGCGCTCATCAGGGTCTCGGGGACGTAGCGGCCGCCGTAGGGGCCGAAGCGACCGGGGGCGGCGGTGCTCGGGAGGTCAGGCATGAGACCTTCCAAGTGCGGAGTGCGGAATGCGGAGTGCGGAGTTACAAGGCTGGTCCGATCCCGGGAGCCTGCCATGGCGCACGAGCACGGCGCGGTCAATTCCGCACTCCGCACTCCGTACTCCACACTTGATCACCATCACCGCCCCTTTCTTGCCACGCCGCAGAGCGCCCGCACCGCCGCCTCCGGATCTCCCAGCCGCGCCACCGACGTGCCCACCAGCACCAGATCCGCCCCCGCCCCGGCCATGCGCTCTACGTCCGCCCGAGTCTCGATCCCGCTCTCCGCGATCGCGGGGACGGGCGCGGGGACGCGTGCCAGCAGGCGCTCGGCCAGTCGGAGATCGACCGCGAACGTCGCCAGGTCCCGGCTGTTCACCCCGACCGCGGTGGGCTCCGCGGCGAGCGCCTGGTCGAGCTCCGCCTCGGAATGGACCTCGACCAACACGCCCAACGCGTTGTCGCGCGCCGTCCGGGCCAGCGCCCCCAGCTGATCCCGGGGCAGCGCCCGTGCGATCAACAGCACCCCGCTCGCTCCCGCCGCGCGCGCTTCCAAGAGCTGCAGCGCATCGAGGATGAAGTCCTTTCGCAGCACGGGCACGGACACGGCCTGCGCCACGCACATCAGATCTTCGAGCGACCCGCCGAAGTGCGGCGCGTCGGTCAGGACCGAGATCGCCACCGCCCCGCCCCGCTGGTACGCGAGCGCATGGCGCGCGGGATCGAGGTCTTCTCGAATCGCGCCGGCGGAGGGCGAGCGGCGCTTTACCTCGGCGATCACGCCCACTGTCACGCCCTCCGGACGGAGCGCGCGCGCGAACGACGGTGGCGCGGGCGCGGCCGCGGCGCGGCGGGCGAGCTCGCGGGCGTGCGCTTTGAGACCGGCGATCCGGTCGCGGGTGGCGGAGAGTATGGCGTCGAGCCGCGTTCCAGTCATCCTTGCGTTCGGGCGATTTTCGGGTAGATTACTTTCGGGTTATCTTCGGGAGACCGTGTGCCGCTCACCCGCCGTCAGCGCGAGATCCTGGACTTCATCGCGAGCCACATTGGGGCTAAGGGCTACGCCCCGAGCTTCGAAGAGATCGCCCGGCAGTTCGGCTTTCAGTCCCTGGCCACAGTGCACGAGCATCTCACGAACCTTGAGCGCAAGGGCTACATCCGGCGCTCCCACAACGAGAGTCGGGCCATCGAAGTGGTCCCACCCAAGGGGCAGACCGGCGCGACCGAGCTGCCCTTGTTCGGGCTGGTGGCTGCCGGCGAACCCATCGAGGCGGTGAGCGGCAACGACACCATCGCCGTTCCGGATGAGCTCATCCCCCGCCGCGGCCGCAGCTATGTGCTCAAGGTCCGCGGCCAGTCGATGATCGACGAGCACATCAAGGACGGCGACTTCATCGTCGTGCATGAGCGCAACCAGGCCGACAGCGGCCAGACCGTCGTGGCGCTCGTGCACGGCTCCAGCGCCACCGTGAAGCGATTCTACCGCGAACCCGGCGGCTGGATCAGGCTCGAGCCCGCGAACCCCGCCATGAACCCGCTGCGCGTGAACGAGCGCGACGTCGTCGTGCAGGGCATCGTCGTCGGGGTCATCCGGAAGTTCTAGGCGCTACGGCTCGGCGCAGCCGCTCCAAGGCGGCTCGCGCCGCCCCGGTGGCGACCACCCGCCGGGCCCGGGCGATCCCGTCTTCGTAGGAGGGCGCGATGCCCGCGACGTAGATCGCCGCCCCCGCGTTGAGCAGCAGGGCCGCCTGCCCCGCGTGGTCGCCGGCTGACGCGCCGTCCGCGAGCAAGCCCTCGATGCGCGCGGCGTTCGCCGCCGGGTCCCCGCCTTGCAGCGCGGCCGCGTCGGGGATGGCCAGCCCGTAGGTCGCCGGGTCCACCTGCCACGTCGACACCCGCCCGCCCCGCACCTCCCACACGTCGGTGATGCCGCGGGGCGAGATCTCGTCCATCCCGACCCGCCCGTGCACTACGAGCGCGTGCTCGGCCCCGAGCCGCGCCAGCGCGCCCGCGACGAGCGGCGCGCGGTCCGGGTCGGCCACGCCTATCACCTGTCGGCGCACCCGGGCCGGATTGGCGAGCGGACCGAGCAGATTCATCACCGAGGGGACGGCGAGCTCGCGCCGTACCGGGCCCGCGTGCCGCATCGCAGGATGGAAGTTGGGCGCGAACAGAAACGTGATGCAGGCGTCTCGCAGCACCCGCGCCGCTGCGGCAGCGTCCAGGCTGATGGGCACCCCCAGCGCCTCCAGCACGTCGGCCGAGCCGCACCGCGAAGTGAACGAGCGATTGCCGTGCTTCGCTACGGAAGCGCCTGCCCCTGCTGCGACGAACGCCGCGGCGGTCGAGATGTTGAAGGTCGAGACGGTGCCGCCGCCGGTGCCGCAGGTATCCACGAGGTGGTCGCCCGCGGCTTCGACCGGGATCATCGCGTCGCGCAGCGCGCGGGCGGCGCCCGCCACCTCCTCGGGGGTCTCTCCTTTGACCCGCAGACCCATGAGCAGGGCCGCGATCTGTGCCGGCGTCGCTTCCCCCCGCATCACCACCCCGAAGACGACGGTCGTCTGGCTCTCCGTGAGCGAGCGGCGGTTCGCGAGGGCAGCGATCGCCTCGAGCAACGGCGCGGGTGCGGAGGGGGACGGCGGGGCGTCGGGCATCGGAATTTCGGGCTGGCCAAAGCTACCCCGAAAAATCGCCTTTTGTCAAATGGGACAACGGGTTGCGTGGCTTGATTGGCCCCCCGTTTCGTCCTATCTTTCGCCCGTGACGAGCCGGTCCTTCCTCGCCGTGGTCCACTACGACGGGAGCGGGTTCGTCGGGTGGCAACGGCAGCGGGATGGGCGCACGGTGCAGGCGGATTTCGAAGCCGTGCTGGAGCGCCTCACAGGTCGGCGGACGGCAGCGACGGGGGCCGGTCGTACCGACACGGGCGTGCATGCGCTGGGGCAGGGCGTGGGCTTCCTCGCCGCCGAGCGCTGGGCCCGCGAGCCGGAGGGGCTGCGTCGGGCGCTGAACGCATTGCTGCCGCGGGACGTGTGGGTCGAGCGGGTCTACCCGATGGAGGCGGGGTTTCACGCGCGCAAGAGCGCCGTGGCGCGCCGCTACCGCTACGTGATCGGGACGGACGATGCGGCGCACTCGCCGTTCCGGCGCCCCTACGAATGGGCGCTCGGGCGCCCGCTGGATCAGGCGTTGCTGGTGGACGCCGCTGCAGCGCTCGTGGGGGAGCACGATTTTCGCGGTCTGGCCGCGGTCGGGCAGGTGAAGCCCCACTACCGCAGCCGCGTGGCGCTCGCCGAGTGGGCGCCGCGGACTGACGGCGCGGGGGTCACGTTCACGATCGAGGCCGACCGGTTCCTGCAGCGCATGGTGCGCTTCCTCGTGGGCGCGATGGTGGACGTCGCCTTGGGCCGGCGCCCCCCTTCGGACCTTCCCCGCTTGCTCAGCGCGACGGACAACCAGGCGGCCAGCCCGCCCGCCCCGCCCCAGGGGCTGTACTTGGTGGCGGTGCGCTATCCTGCTGACCTCTACGCCGAGGCCGAGCCATGAAGTTCTTCCTCGATACCGCCAGTCTCAAGGACATCAGCTGGGCGGCCCAGGCCGGGCTGATCGACGGCGTCACCACCAACCCGTCGCTGCTCGCCAAGCAAGCGGGCGACCTCGATCCCAAGGACGTGCTGAAGGAGATCTGCTCGCTCGTCGAGGGTCCGGTGTCGGCGGAGGTGGTCGCGCTGGACACCGACGGCATGCTGCGCGAGGGGGGTGAGCTCGCCAAGATCGCCGACAACGTCGTCGTCAAGATCCCGATGACCGAGGCCGGGATGGTGGCGGTGCGGCGGCTCGCGGCCGACGGAATCAAGACGAACGTGACGCTGTGCTTCTCGAGCGTGCAGTGCCTCATCGCCGCGAAAGCGGGCGCGAGCTACGTGAGCCCGTTCATCGGGCGGCTCGACGACGTGGGCCAGGAAGGGATGGACGTGATCCGCGAGGCACGGGTGATCTTCGACAATTACCAAATCGCGACGCAGATCCTCGCAGCCTCGATCCGCCACCCCCGCCACGTAGTGGAGGCGGCGATGATCGGCGCGGACGTCGCGACGCTGCCCGCGGACGTCCTGAAGAAGCTACTGCTGCATCCCCTCACCGATCGCGGGCTCGAACAGTTCCTCGCCGACTGGAACAAACTCGTCGCGCGGGCGAAGGCCCCGGTTTGACCTACACCTCGCCGCTCGGCACGCGCTACGCCTCCCCGGCGATGCAGGCGCTGTGGGGGGAGCGCCGGCGGATCGGGCTGTGGCGGCGGCTCTGGCTGGCGTTGCTGGAGGCGGAGCAGGAGCTCGGTCTCGACATTCCCGATCGCGCGCTGGCGGAGCTCCGCGGCCACCTCGACGACGCCGATCTCGACCGCGCGGCCGAGCACGAGAAGCGGCTGCGGCATGACGTGATGGCGCACGTCCAGCATCTCGGCGAGCAGGCCCCGGCGGCGCGTCCTTTCATTCACCTCGGCGAGACCAGCGCGTACGTCACCGACAACACCGACCTCCTCCTGATGCGCGAGGGGCTGCAACTGCTGCTGGGACGGATCGCGGCAGTCGTCGTCGCCCTCTCGAAGCTGGCGCGTCGCTACCGCGAGCTGCCGTGCCTCGCGTACACCCACTTCCAGCCGGCGCAACTCACGACCGTCGGGAAGCGCGTCACGCTGTGGATGCAGGAGTTCCTGCTCGACGCGGACGAGCTGCTCCACCGGCTCGACACGCTCCAGTTTCGCGGCGTGAAGGGAACGACCGGGACACAGGCGAGCTTTCTGGAGCTGTTCGACGGAGCGCATGACAAAGTCCGCGAGCTCGATCTGCGCGTGGCGCGCAAGATGGGGTTCGTGAAGCTGTTTCCGGTGACGGGCCAGACCTACACGCGCAAGCTCGACGCTCAGATACTGGCGGCGCTCTCCGGCATCGCCGCATCGTCCGCCAAATTCGCCACCGACGTGCGGCTGTTGCAGCACGAGGGAGAGATGCTCGAGCCGTTCGAGAGCGAGCAGGTAGGCTCCTCCGCGATGGCCTACAAGCGGAACCCGATGCGCGCCGAGCGGATCACGAGCCTGGCGCGCTTCGTGATCGAGCTCGAGGGGAACGCCTGGCACACGGCGGCCGCCCAGTGGCTCGAGCGAACGCTCGACGACAGTGCGAACCGGCGCCTCGTCATTCCGGAGGCGTTTCTCGCGAGCGACGCGATCTTGGTGCTCGCCACCAACGTCGCGGCGGGGCTCGAGGTGCGAGAGGCCGTCATCACCCAGCACGTGGCGGTCCAGCTACCGTTCCTCGCGACGGAGCGCCTGCTGATGCGGGGCGTGAAGGCCGGCGGCGACCGGCAGCGATTGCACGAGGTGATCCGGACGCACAGCCTCGCCGTGGCGCAGGCCGTGGCCGAGCACGGAGCCGAGAACGACCTGCTCGACCGACTGGCGCGCGATCCCGCGTTCAAGGCGCTCAAGGTCGCCGTTCGGCCCGAGGAGCTCGACCCAGCGGGTTATGTCGGCCGGGCGCCGGGCCAGGTGGACGAATTCCTGCAACAGGTGCTGGCCCCGGGGCTGCAACGCATCGAGACCGTCGCGCCGCCGGGCCCCGCCGCCACCGCCGAGGTCACCGTATGACGGTCCCGCTCGTCGCCAGCCAGCTTCCCCTGCCCCTCCTCCGACGCGGCAAGGTCCGCGAGGTGTACGAGGTCGACGGGGACACTCTCCTCCTGGTCGCGAGCGACCGGGTGAGCGCGTTTGACGTGGTGCTGCGCGAGCCGGTGGCGCACAAGGGCGCGGTGCTGACCCAGCTCAGCGCCTTTTGGTTCCGGCGACTCGCGGGCGTCATCCCGAGCCATTTCCTCTCGGCCGACGCAGACGAGATGGCGGAGCGGGTCCCGGCCCTCGAGCCGTTCCGCGCGGCCCTGGTGGGCCGCGCTATGCTGGTGCGCCGCACGACGCCCGTCCCGTTCGAGTGCGTCGTGCGGGGATACATCACGGGCTCGGCGTGGGCCGAATACCGGGAGTCCGGGACGCTCGCGGGCGAGCCGCTGCCGGCGGGGCTGGTCGAGAGCGCGCGGCTCGATCCGCCGATCTTCTCCCCCGCCACGAAAGCCGAGCAGGGGCACGACGAGAACGTGACCGTCGCGCAGGTGGTGCGTGCGCTGGGCAGCCCGCTCGCCGAGCGACTCCAGCAGGCCAGCCTCGCGCTGTACGAGGCGGGCCGGAGTTACGCCGGGCCGCGCGGGATCATCATCGCGGACACAAAGTTCGAGTTCGGCACGACGTCCCCCTCCCCCTCCGACGGGCGGCTGCTCGTGATCGACGAGATCCTCACGCCCGACTCGTCGCGCTTCTGGCCGGCGGACCGCTACCAGCCAGGGAGGAGCCAGCCGAGCTTCGACAAGCAGCCGTTGCGCGACTACCTCGCGGGCTTGAAGCAGCAAGGGAAGTGGGACGGCAACGCGCCGCCGCCACCGCTGCCGCCGCAGGTCGTGCAGGCGACGAGCGAGCGCTATCGGGAGGCGTACCGCTTGATCACGGGGAAGCCCTTGGAGATTGGATCTTGACAGTCCCTCATTTTCCCACCCCGAAGGGTGGGCTCGGCCAAGCACTGCCCTTAAGGGCAACGTCGTCCCGAGCACAGGCTTCAGCCTGTGGACAATGATGCGTGTGGCTCCGGAAGGTTGGCCATTCATCGTCCCCGGCTGGGCGCTCGTTCTGCTCGGCGCCTGGGTGGCGCGCGGGTCGCCGTGGGTGTGGGGACCCGAGACGGCGCTGTTCCTGCTCGCGGTCTGGCTGCTCGTGTTTTTCCGGGACCCGGTGCGCACCGGCCCGCGGGGCGAGCAATTCGTGATCGCGCCGGCGGACGGCAAGATCGTGGACGTCGCCGTGGTCGAGGAGCCGATGTACCTGAAGGCACGGGCCACCCGGATCTCAATCTTCATGAGCGTGTTCGACGTGCACGTGAACCGCTACCCCGCCTCGGGCACGATCGAGCTGGTGCGCTACCACCGAGGGAAGTTCCTGCACGCCGCCTCCGACAAGGCGAGCCTCGACAACGAGCAGACTTCGGTCGGCGTGCGGACGACCCGCGGGCCGGTGCTAGTGCGACAGATCGCGGGGCTCATCGCGCGCCGCATCGTTACGGACGGGACGCCCGGAGAGCAGGCGCGCCAGGGAGAGCGCCTCGGGATGATCCGGTTCGGGTCGCGGGTCGACGTGTTCCTTCCCAATGCCGCTCGGGCGGCGGTGCGCGTCGCCGTGGGTGAGCGCGTTCGCGCGGGCGCCACGCCGCTCGCCGAGTACGGCCCGTGAGCGGGGGGACGCCGTGCAGATGAGACGCTTCCCCCGGCCCAACATGCGGCGCGTCGTCATCGTCGTGCCGAGCCTGTTCACGCTGTTCAACCTGTTCTTCGGCATCTGGTCGATGGTGCTCGCCTCGCGTGGCGAGTTCTACCGCGCGGCGTGGTACATCGTGTTCGCGGGGATCCTGGATGCGCTCGACGGGCGGGTGGCGCGGCTGTCCAACACGGGCACGCGGTTCGGCGCGGAGCTCGACAGCCTGGTGGACGTCGTGAGCTTCGGCGTGGCCCCCGCCTTCCTCATCTATCAGCTCGAGTTCGCGACCGCCGGCCAGGCGGAGTGGATCTTCTGCTACTTCTACGTTATGGGGGCGGCGATCCGGCTCGCTCGCTTCAACCTCACGCAGGCTGGCCGGGCAAAGCACGCCTTCATCGGCCTGCCGTCGCCCGCGGCGGGGATGACCCTCGCCACGTTCTACCCGTTCACCACCACCGGGTTATGGCAGGAAGTCGCGCGGTACCTGCCGCGGCATCATACGATGCAGCTGCTCGTGATCCTCCTTACCATCCTGATGGTGAGCAACGTGCGCTACGCTACGGTGCCGCGTGCGGGCCTGCGGACCGCGCGCGGACTGTTGGGGCTCGCCACCATCCTGTTTATCCTCATCTTCGGGATTTTGGAACACGATGCCTTCCTCTTCCCGCTGGGCATCGCGTACATGGCGTACGGGGTGTTGCGTGCGACGATCCTCGGCTTCTTCCTGGACGTGGGGGAAGACGAGGAGACGGAGATCGCCGGGCCGATCGTGATCACCGATGGCGGGCGGGGAAGCGGCGGGAGCGGGGGCGGCGGGGGCGGCGGGGGCGACGCGTACGGGCAGCGCCAGCGCGGCATCTCGCCGCACGGGGGCGCGTCGTGAGCGACTACCGGGTGCAGGTCCGCGTCATGCCGCGTGCCGCCCTGCTCGACCCGCAGGGTCAGGCGGTGGAGCACGCGCTGCATGCGCTGGGCTTCGGCGACGTCGCCCAGGTGCGCGTGGGCAAACACCTGGTCCTCGAGGTGAAGGCGGCGAGTCGCGAGGAAGCCCTCGCCCGGGCGCGCGCCATGTGCGACCGGCTGCTCGCCAATCCGGTGACAGAAGACTACGACCTCGGCGTGGAGGCGGCCGGATGAAGCGCGTGGCGGTGATCGTCTTCCCCGGCTCGAACTGCGACGCCGACGCGCTGGCGGCCGCGCGGGAAGCCGGGTCGAACGCGTATTATGTGTGGCACCGCGACACAGACCTGCAGCAAGCCGACAGCGTGATCCTCCCGGGGGGCTTCAGCTACGGCGACTATCTCCGCTCGGGCGCGATCGCGCGGTTCTCGCCGGTCATGGGGGCGGTAGCGGCGCACGCGCGCGCCGGCGGCCCGGTGCTCGGCATCTGCAACGGGTTCCAGATTCTGTGCGAGGCGGGGCTGCTGCCGGGCGGGCTGATGCGGAATGCGCGGCTGCGGTTTTTGTCGCGGCCCGCGTGGGTGCGCGTCGAGGCGACGGACACCCCCTTCACCTGCCTGTACCAGCAAGGCGACGTGCTCGAGATCCCGATTGCGCACGGCGACGGCCGCTACGTAGCGGACGAGCGCACGGCGGCGGAGCTCGAGGCGAGCGGCCGCGTCGTGTGGCGCTACGTGCGCGACAACCCGAACGGGTCGATGCACGACATCGCCGGCGTGTGCAACACCGGCCGGAACGTGGTGGGCGTCATGCCGCACCCGGAGCGCCGCAACGCCCCGGTCTTGGGCGGTCAGGATGGAGCCCTTGTCTTTCACGCGATGGAGGCTCGACATGCGACGCAGCACGCTGTGGATGTGCGCGCTGTTGGCGACCGCCACCTTAGGGTGTAAGCAGGTCAACGAGCAGTTCACGAAGATCAAGCAGAAGATCGAGCAAAAACTCGCCGAGCGCCGGGGTCGCAACCTGACCCCCGCGCCTACGGCGCCCACGCCCACGCCCCTACCTCCGGAGCCGGTGCCGGCGACCGGCGCCGAGCCGGCGGGGCCGCCGCCCGCCAAGCCGCCGCGCCGCCCCCCCCCCAGGCAGCTGCCGGAGCGCCCGCCGGCGACGCGGGACGTTCCGTACAACTCGGCGGATACCGGGACGATCGCGCCGGGGATGGGCGAGAAAGACATATACTCGCTGTGGGGCCAGCCGGTCGCGGTGCGGCACCAGGGAGAATGGACGTATCTCTTTTTCCGTAACGCGTGCGAGTACACGTGCGGCACCGAGGACGTCGTCACGCTCCAGAATGGGCACGTGGTGGATGCCGTGCTCCGCTGGCCGGGCCACGGCTACAGCGGCCAGTCGTCCTCCCCCGTGGCCACCCAGCCGCACTATACGCCGGGACGCGACACCCTGAAGCTCAAACCCGACTCTGCGCCTTGACAGCGATGCCTGACAAGCCGAGTAAGAACGAGGAAGAGTACTTCGCCCGGCGTGACGCCGAGCTGCTGCGCCAGCAGCGCGACGCAGCGCATCGTGCCGCAGTCGACGCCGAGCGTCGCTCCCATTACATGAAGTGCCCCAAGTGCGGCTACGACCTGATCAGTGGTGAGTGGCACGGCGTGCAGATCGACCAGTGTACGCACTGTCACGGCCTCTGGTTCGACGCGGGCGAGGCGGAAACCGTGCTCGCCCACCCCGAGCCGTCGATGATGGCCCGCGTGTTCCGCGCGGTGCTGCGCGGCGTTTCCGGCGCGAAGGCGTCCGACGCGTGACGCGGGCGGTCCCGTTTCCGGGCGACCCCCCGATCACGCCGGAGCTGGTCTGCGACCATCATCTCACCGACCAGGAATACGGCCTGATCCAGGCGCTGCTCGGTCGCGCGCCCACGTTCGCCGAGCTCGGCGTGTTCTCGGCGCTGTGGAGCGAGCACTGCTCCTACAAGCATTCCCGGCCGATCCTCAAGACCTTCCCGACCGCCGGCCCGCAGGTGGTTCAGGGACCCGGTGAGAACGCCGGCGTGCTGCGCCTGCCCGACGGCTGGGCGGTCGCGTTCAAGATCGAGTCGCACAATCACCCCTCCGCCGTCGAGCCGTACCAGGGGGCGGCGACCGGCGTGGGCGGCATTCTGCGCGACGTGTTCACGATGGGCGCCCGGCCGGTGGCGCTGCTCAACAGCCTGCGATTCGGCCCGCTGGAGGAGGCGCGCAACCGCTATCTCTGCGCGGGCGTGGTGCGCGGCGTGGGCGACTACGGCAACTGCGTCGGCGTCCCCACGCTGGGTGGAGAGGTGGATTTCGGACCGGGATACAGCGGGAACCCGCTCGTCAACGCCATGTGCGTCGGGCTGCTCCGGGAAGAGGACCTGATCACCGCCGCGGCGCACGGTGTCGGCAACGTGCTGCTCGTCGTCGGCTCCCGCACGGGGCGCGACGGTATCCACGGCGCGTCGTTCGCGTCCGAGGAGCTCACGCACGCGAGCGAGCGGCGCCGGCCGCAGGTCCAGGTGGGCGACCCCTTCACGGAGAAGCTGCTGCTCGAGGCGAGCCTCGAGCTGATCGCCTCGAGCCACATCGTGGCGATCCAGGACATGGGCGCGGCGGGGCTCACGTCTTCGTCGGCCGAGATGGCCGCGAAAGGCGGCGTGGGGGTGGAGATCGACCTGTCGCGGGTCCCCACGCGCGAGCCGGGGATGACGCCGTACGAGATCCTGCTGTCCGAGTCGCAAGAGCGCATGCTGGTCGTTGCCAAGGCGGACCGGGTGAAGGACGTCCAGGCGACGGCCGCTAAATGGGAGCTCACGGCCACGCCGATCGGGCGCGTGACGGACGACGGCATGTACCGGGCCACCTGGAAGGAACAGGTGGTCGTTGAGATCCCGGGGCAGCGGCTGATCGAGGATTGCCCGGTGTACGCGCCCGAGGCTCGCGAGGACGAAGCGACCGTCGCACTGCGGGCGCGGTGTCCGGATCCCGGGTCCCGGGTTCCGGGTCCCGCCGACGTGCTCCTCACCCTGCTCGACCACCCCGCCATCGCTTCCAAGCGCTGGGTGTACGAGCAGTACGACTCGACCGTTCAGGCGAGCACCGTGATCGCCCCCGGCGGTGACGCCGGCGTGATCCGCGTGCGGGGGGCGGAGTTCGGCCTGGCGGTCACGACGGACGGCAATTCGCGCTACGTCGCGCTGGATCCGTACGAGGGCGGCAAAGCTGCGGTCGTCGAGGCCGCCCGCAACGTCGCCTGCACGGGCGCACGCCCCCTCGGGGTCACCGACTGTCTGAACTTCGGCAGCCCCGAGCGACCCGCCGTCTTCTACCAGTTCCGTGAGGCGTGCCGCGGTATCGCGGACGCGTGCCGCGCGCTGGACACGCCGGTCACGGGGGGCAACGTCTCCTTCTACAACGAAAGCCCGACGGGCGCCGTCGATCCCACGCCGGTCATCGGGATGGTGGGCTTGCTCGCCCGAGCCGACCGCGCGGTACCGAGCCAGGCTCGCTCGCCCGGCGACGTCGTCCTCGTCTTGGGGGAAACGCGGGCCGAGCTCGGCGGCTCGGTGGTGTGGGAGGCGCTGCACGGATTCGTAGGCGGCATGCCGCCCCGCGTGGACCTGAGCGCCGAGCGGCGGCTCGTCGACTTCCTGGTCGCCGGCGCTGAGCGCGTCCTGTTTCGCTCCGCGCACGATTGCTCGCAGGGCGGGCTCGGCGTCGCGCTCGCCGAGGTCGCGATGGGAGGGCCGTACGAGGAAACCGGGTTTGGGCTCGACGTCGATCTCGCCAGTTACGGCTTCCGCCTGGCGGCCGTAGAGCTGTTGTTCAGCGAGTCCCACGGCCGCGCTGTCGTCACCTGCCCGCCCGAGCGCGCCGCCGCCGTCGTGGCGCTGGCGCAGGAGCTCGGTGTGCCCGCGCACCGCGCCGGCACGGTGGGTGAGCGCGGCGGCGCCCTGCGCCTGCGGCTGCGCGACGCGCGCATCGAGCACCCCGTGGAGCGGTTGCGAGAGGTATATTTCTCGGGCCTTCCTCGTCGCATGGGAGACTGATCGCAAGATGTGCGGCATCATCGGCGTCACCGGCATTGCGGACGCGTCCCGCGTCGCGTATCTCGGCCTCTACAGCCTGCAGCACCGCGGCCAGGAGTCGTCGGGGATCGTGGCGGTGGACGGCGAGGGAGCGGCGCGCTCGCACCGCGGGATGGGCCTCGTCTCCGACGTGTTCGACGAGCAGGTACTGGGCGAGCTCCCCGGAGATGTGGCTATCGGGCACACCCGCTACTCGACCGCTGGCACGTCGGTGCTGGCGAACGCGCAGCCGATGCTGGCCCGCTATCGCGAAGGTCCGCTGGCGCTCGCGCACAACGGCAATCTCACCAACGCCGTGCAGCTCCGCTCGGATCTCGTGACCAAGGGCTCGATCTTCCAGAGCTCGTCGGACAGTGAGGTGCTCGTCCATCTGATCGCGCGCTCGGAAGCGCGCGAGCTCGAGGACCAGCTGCTGGACGCTCTGGAGCGGGTCGAGGGCGCCTACTCGCTCGTGATCACGATCGGGCGCACGCTGTACGCAATCGTCGACCCCCGCGGGTTCCGGCCGCTCGTCGTGGGCCGGTTGGGTCGGGGGTGGGTCGTGGCGTCGGAGACCTGCGCGCTCGACATCACGGGCGCGACCCTGGTGCGCGAGCTCGAGCCCGGAGCGTTCATCCGGATTCACGGCGAGGATCTGGACCCGCTGCCGACCCTGGCGGCGAAGCCGCATCGCCGCTGCGTGTTCGAGCTCGTGTATTTCTCGCGGCCGGACAGCACGATCTTCCGTCGCTCGGTGGACGGGGTGCGGCGGGCGCTCGGGCGCGAGCTCGCCCGCGAGCACCCCGCGCCCGGGGCGGACTGTGTGTTTTCGGTCCCCGATTCGTCCAACGCCATGGCGCTGGGATACTCGGAAGAGTCGGGGATCAAGCTCGAGCACGCGCTGATCCGGAACCACTATGTCGGCCGCACGTTCATTCACCCGGCCCAGGCGGGACGGATGGCCAAGGTGAAGATCAAGTTCAATCCGGTGCGGGAGGTTCTGGAGGGGAAGAAGGTGGTGGTCGTGGACGACTCGATCGTGCGCGGCACCACGAGCAAGGCCCTGGTCCAGCTGATCCGGCACGCGGGTGCGGCGGAGGTGCATTTCCGCGTCGCCTCGCCCCCGATCACTGGTCCCTGCTACTACGGCATCGACACGCCGACGAAAAGCGAGCTGATCGCATCGAGCCACGACGTCGAGCAAATCCGCGAACATTTGTGCGTGGATACGCTGGGTTACCTCTCGCTGGACGGGATGCTGCGCGCCGCGGCCGGAGCGGGCGATCCCGGCGAGTTCTGTCACGCCTGCTTCTCGGGCGACTACCCGACGGTGATCCCCGAGGACGACCTCGTAGGGGCGCGGAATGCCGCGCCGCTCCTCACGATCCCGGTCTGATGCCCCCGTGCCGTCGCTCGAGCGCTGGGTCTATTCCTTCGGCTTGGGCCGGGCCGACGGCTCGGCGGCGATGCGGGACATCCTGGGCGGCAAGGGGGCGGGTCTGGCCGAGATGGCGAACCTGGGCCTCCCGGTCCCGCCCGGGTTCACCATCTCCGCCAAGCTGTGCCTCACCTACCTCGAGCAAGGCACCTTCCCTCCCCAGCTGCATGAAGAAGTCAGCCGCCACCTGAAGCAGCTCGAGCAAGCCACCAAGAAGCGATTCGGCGACCCCGCCAATCCACTGCTCGTCTCGGTGCGCTCGGGCGCGGCCGTCTCGATGCCCGGGATGATGGAGACGATCCTGAACCTCGGTCTCAACGACGACACGGTGCAAGGGCTGATCGCCGGATCGAAGAACCCCCGCTTCGCCTACGACTCGTACCGCCGCTTCGTGCAGATGTACGGCGACGTCGTCTTCGATCTCGGCAAGCAGCCGTTCGAGGAAGTGCTGGCGGAGTTCAAGCAGCGCCGCAAGGCGACGCGCGACATCGACCTTCCCGCCGACGACTTGAAGGCGCTGGCGCAGGAGTTCAAGTCGATCATCCAGGCGAAGCGAGGCGCGCCGTTCCCCGAGGACCCGGCCGCCCAGCTGTGGGGCGCGATCGAAGCGGTCTTCAAGAGCTGGAACACGCGCCGTGCCGCGGACTATCGCAAGGTCCACGGCATCCCGGACGACCTGGGGACGGCCGTCAACGTCGTCGCCATGGTATACGGCAACATGGGCGACGACTCGGGGACCGGCGTCGCCTTCACGCGTGACTGCCGCACCGGTGAGAGTGTGTTGAACGGAGACTTCCTCCTGAACGCGCAGGGCGAGGACGTCGTGTCGGGCGCCCGGACGCCCGAGCCGATCGCCAAGATGAAGCGCGGCGCGCTCGCGAAGGTGTACGGCGAGCTGGAGCGCATCGCGGCCAAGCTCGAGCGGCACTTCAGAGACGTGCAGGACATCGAGTTCACCTTCGAGCGCGGCAAGCTGTACATGCTGCAGACCCGGCGCGCGCAGCGGACCGGGCTCGCCGCCGTGCGGATCGCCGTCGAGTTAGTGGACGAGCGTCTGATCACTCCGGATGAGGCGGTGCAGCGGGTCCCGCCCCAGGACTTGGACCAGCTGTTCCACCCGATGGTGGACCCGGACGCGGCCGTGACCGTGGTGGCGAAGGGCCTGCCGGCGTCGCCCGGCGCGGCGATCGGCGATGCGGTGTTCGACGCCGACGAGGCCGAAGCCTTGGCGAAACAGGGCCGCAAAGTCATCCTGATCCGGCCCGAGACGTCACCGGAGGACTTCCACGGCATCGTGGCGGCGCAGGCGGTGCTCACGGCGCGCGGCGGGATGACGAGCCACGCGGCGGTGGTGGCCCGCGGCATGGGCAAGACGTGCGTCGTCGGCGCGACGGACATCGAGGTCGATCCCCACGCCGGCCGGTTCCGGGCGAACGGCCGCGTGGTGAAAAAGGGGCAGCTCATCACGGTCGACGGGACGACCGGCCGGGTGATTCTGGGCGCTGCGAAGCTGGTCGAGCCCAAGATCGGCGCGCACTACGCGAAGCTGATGAGCTGGGCGGACGAACGCCGCCGCCTGCGAGTGCGGGCCAACGCGGACACGCCGCATGACGCGGTGCGAGCGCGCGAGTTCGGCGCCGAGGGGATCGGGCTGTGTCGCACCGAACACATGTTTTTCGAGGGCGACCGGATCACGGCGATGCGGGAGATGATCGTTGCCCCGGATGAAACGGGGCGGCGGCGCGCGCTCGCGAAGTTGCTCCCCATGCAGCGCGCCGATTTCGAGGGGATCTTCGAGGCGATGGCAGGCTATCCGGTCACGATCCGGCTGCTCGACCCGCCGCTGCACGAGTTCCTGCCGCACACGCGCGAGGAGGTGGCGGCGCTGGCCAAGGCGATGGGCCTCCCTGTAGCGCAGCTGCAGCGGCTGGTCGACTCGCTGGTGGAGGCGAACCCGATGCTGGGGCACCGCGGCTGCCGGCTCGGGATCACGTACCCCGAGGTCACGGAGATGCAGGCGCGCGCCATCTTCGAGGCCGCCTGCCGGGTCGTAGCGGGCGGCAAGAAGGTCGTGGCCGAGGTCATGATCCCGCTGGTGGCGCACGTGGAGGAGCTCAAGCGGCAGGCGGAGATCGTGCGGCGCGTGGCGCAGGAGGTGTTCCTCGCCGAGGAGCGCGGCGTGCCGTACCTCGTGGGCACGATGATCGAGCTGCCGCGCGCCGCCCTCACGGCCGACGAGATCGCCAAGGAGGCGGACTTCTTCTCGTTCGGCACCAACGACTTGACCCAGACCACCTTCGGCTTGTCGCGCGACGACGCCGGTCGGTTCCTGCCCTTCTACGTGGAGCGCGGCATCCTGCACGACGACCCCTTCCAGGTGCTCGACCAGGAGGGGGTGGGCAAGCTCATCGAGATCGCGGTTCGGCTGGGTCGAGGCACGCGCAGCGATCTGAAGATCGGGATCTGCGGCGAGCACGGCGGCGAGCCGCGCTCGGTGAAATTCTGCCACCACGCCGGCATGAACTACGTGTCGTGCTCGCCGTTCCGCATCCCCATCGCCCGGCTCGCCGCGGCCCAGGCCGCGCTCGAGGAGCAGGGTGTCGTCAACCGCACCAAGGCGACGGTCTAGCGGCCGCCCCGCATGCCGGAAAGCGCTCCGGTCACGAGCAGCGTGACCAAGAGCTGCACGATGGCCGCGCTGTACGCTCCGCCCTTCGACGTCTTGTGCGTCACGGCGATGCCCGTCGCCGTCAGAAAGACTCCATACAGGGAGAACGGATTGATGCCGCGCAACAGGGCGAGGGCGAGGCCCTTGGCGCCGGGGACCAGCAGATCCAGGCCGAGCGCCGGCTGGAGATCTTCCATCCCGCCGATCGATTCCGTGCCGCGCATGGCCAGGACCGCGAGGCCGACCACCGTGAGCAGGATGTAGGAGATCGACGCGTAGGTCGTGACGCTCAACAGCGTGGCGAACTTCGCCTCTCCCCCCACGACCGATACGAGCACCCAGAGCATCAAGGCGTTGATCAACAGGATCAGCGCGTACACGATTGGGGCGGCGACGATGCCGATCGAGGCGAAGCTCAGGGCGCGCTGCGCCGCCTCGGGTGGCATGTTCGGCATCTGCGAGAACTGCACGCTCAGCCCGGCCTTGATGTAGGGCAGTTGCACCACGCTGACCAGCACGATGATGATCGCGAGGGCGACGAACGGCGCGAGGAAGCGCGGCTTTTCGCGCACGCGCTCGAACACCGCCGTCGGCTCGAACCACACCCGCACCAGATCGAGGACCGCGCCCATCGCGCCCTCCCGTACACAAGGTTCGCCTTCCGGACGGCCGGAACGGCGCACAATATACGGGAAAAGCAGATCCTTCGCGCCTGCGGCGCGCAGGATGACAGGCTCTGTCGCTTCGCTTGGAGCGAGACGAAGAATCCCACGTGCGTCTCCGGGATAGGGAGTAACTTTCGACAAGCCTAAACTAAGCAGGGACATGCAAAGACCAGACGCAGCAGACGCGCCGCGGGCGCACAGGTTTCGGGATGCGGGGGTGTCCTCATTCCTGCGGACTGTAATCCGCTGCTGCGTCTGCGCGTCTAGCCTTTGCATTGCCCAGCTCTCCGCGCAAAACAATCTCGCATCCCAAGTCACAATTTATCGGGACACATACGGTATCCCCCACGTGTTCGGCGAGACAGATGCCGCCACGATGTTCGGCTTTGCGTATGCGCAGGCCGAGGACAACTTCTGGCGCATCGAGGACAACTATATCCGCGCGATCGGCCGGCGTACCGAGGTGGAAGGGCAGAGCGGGGTGACGAGCGACTGGCGCAATCGCGCGCTGGAGATTCCGCGGCTCGCGCGCGCGGAGTACCGCCGGCTGCCGCACAAGAAGCGCGTGCTGCTCGATGGATTCGTCGCTGGGCTCAACGCCTATCTCAAAGACCACCCGGACGTGCGGCCGCGGCTGCTCACGCGGTTCGAGCCGTGGTATCCGCTCGCGTTCATTCGGTACAACTACTATCAGAATGGCTTCTTCTGGGGCGCGGGATTTCAGCCCAGCGACTTCGCGACGGCCCTCTCTCGGCCCCGGGGCGCCGCCCCGGGGTCAGCCGAGGATTTCCCGAGTCGTGAAAACCTCGGCTCGAACGGTTGGGTGATCGGCCCGTCGAAGAGCGCGTCGGGCCATGCGATGCTCTTCATCAATCCCCATCTGTCGTTCTTTGGTCCCGGCCAGGTCTACGAGGGGCACGTCAACAGCAAAGAGAGCGGCTGGAATTTCACCGGCTATACGCGCTTCGGCTTTCCCTTTCCGTACGTCGGGCATAACGAATCGCTCGGTTGGGTGAGCACGGACAACGCGGCGGATCAGGCGGATCTGTACGCCGAGATGTTCGTGGATTCGTTGCAATATAGGTACGGCACCGGCCTGCGTCAGGCCACGATCTGGACTGACACGATTCGCGTGAAGACCGATACCGGCGTCGAGCGCCGCCCGGTCACGTTCCGCAAGACGCATCACGGGCCGATCATCGTCACCCGCAACGGCAAACCGCTGGCGCTGCGAATGGCGAAGCTCGAGGGCGATGGCTGGCTCATGGAGTGGTACAACATGACGCACGCCCGCAATGTGGCCGAGCTGGAGCGCGCGATGCGGCCGTTGAATATGCTGTTCGGCAACGTCATGGCGGCGGACGCGCAGGGCAACACCTGGTATCTCTACAACGGCGCCGTGCCGGTGCGGAAGCCTAGGTTCGATTGGTCGGGCGTGGTGGACGGGAGCGATCCGGCGACGGAGTGGAAGGGCTATCACCGGATGGAGGAGCTGCCGCAGCTGCTTAATCCGGCGACGGCGTGGATGCAGAACTGCAATACGTCGCCGTTCTTGCTGACGTCGAGCGGCAATCCCGACTCGATCAAGTTTCCGCATTACATGGTGGTGGATGGCGACAATTTCCGCGGGGTGACCTCGCGCCGGATCCTCGGCTCGATCCCCCAGTTCACCTGGGACGATTGGGTCAGGGTCGCATTCGATACGCGCGTCGCCGCCGCTGATTCTCTCTTGCCTGAACTGCTTGCGGACACCATGGGAGCGACTGACTCAGCACGCGCCGCGCTCGAGCTGCTATCGCGTTGGGACCGGCGGAGCGATACGACGTCGGTGGCGATGACGGTGTTCGATCGTTGGCAGGGCGCGACGTTTGGGGGTGTCCCGAAGGACGCGGCGTTGGACAGCGCGCTGGCGGGCCTCACGCGCGACTGGGGGACGTGGCGGGTGGCATGGGGCGAGGTCAATCGCTTGCAGCGGATCGACGAGAGCATCGATCAGCAATTCGCCGACGACCGGCCAAGCATTCCAGTACGGGGCACCGGCGGTTGGAATGGCACGGTGTTCACGTTCTACGCTCAGCCGACGCAAGGGCAGAAGCGACGCTACGGGATGGCGGGTGGGACATATGTGAGCGTGGTGGAGTTCGGGCCGACGGTGCGGCGGCTCGCGGTGCACACGATGGGAGAGAGCGGGGATCCGGCGTCGAAGCACTACTTCGATCAGGCGCCGCTCTACGCACGAGGCCAGTTCCGGCCCGCGTGGTTTACGCTGGAAGAGATCAAGGCCAATCTGGAGAGGGAGTACCGGCCGGGCAGATAATCCTTACACGCCTCAAGCGGGTGGATGCGAATCAGGGCGCATAGCCGCTCGCGCGCAGGATAGCCTCCGCATCACGCAGCTCGAGCAGCTCACGCACCGCAGCGCGCTTGTCCTTAGCGCGCGCGTAGTAGGCACCGGCGATCCGGTAGCCCACCCAATAGCCGATGTCGATGGCGCCGTGGTTTTTGTCGGGCGGCACCATGCCGTTGTACATCCAGGTGCGGATCGTCGAATCGCCTCCCTGCATTTCGTCCTGGAAGTCCACCCAGACGTCGTGCTCATGCGCGCGGCCGTAGCTCTGGCGCGGTGAATTGGCAGCCCACGGTCCCACGGCGAGCTCGGCGAGGAAATCGGCGATGCCTTCGCCCAGCGCGTGGCGCAGCAGATTGTCCTGCTGGCCGGGTAGGGCGGGTTTCTGCTGGGTGTGCACCGCCTCGTGCACGACGAGGCCAACGAGCGATTCGAACGTATGCGTGGGGAAATTCTTCCGCGCCCAGTCGGGCAGCTCGTCGAGCGGCGTAGCGGGGTCGCTCGCACTCTGCTCGGTGCCTATCAGCATGCCGCTCTGCGCGGTCGTGCCGCCGGTCGAGAGCGTGCCGATGAGGAAGTAGACGTTGGGAAAGCGGGCTTCGGGATACAGCGCTGCGAGCCGGGTCAGGCCACGCCGAATCCCCTGCGTCACTCGCGAATTGGTATCAACCGCAAGCGTCGTGGGGCGCACGGCGGCGTAGTAGCGCGGGTACTGCGCGAGCGCGCGCAGCAGCTCCTCGGCGGCGGATCGCTCGTAGAACGGCGCGGTGACTTTTCTCACGCTGTCGGGGGAAAGGGAGTCGAGCCGCTCCTTGGGCCACCCGGCCGCGACCAGACGCGCGCGGACGGTGTCGCGATTCACGAGTCGCACGCGCATCCAGTCGCGGAGCCCTGGCGAGCCGGGCTGCAAATACGCCGTCTCCAAGATGCGCACGCGCTCGGCCGAGTCTTTGCCGGCGGCCTGGTCGTAGTAGGCTCGGCGGTGGCAACATCCAGTTGCACGCCCCGGACGCGTGCCCGTGATTCTTGCAGGGGCGGGGAGCCATCGCGCTCCCCGGTCGTGTCCGGCTTAGCGTGCGGCTGCCGTGGGTTCGGGTGCGGGGTCGCCGGATCCCGAATCCGTGCGCTGAAGCGGCGTTGTGAGGTAGGGGCGCTACCGCGTTGTGATGTAGGGGCGCAGCATGCTGCGCCCCTACCGACGGCACTACACGCGCCAGAAGATTCCGAGAATATACTCTGCGCCTTCGACTTCGAACAATTCGAGTGCGACGACTGCGCATCCTGGGGCTCGAGTAGCGCTGGCGCGCTTCACTCACTACTCGACCCACGTCAGGAATACGACTGCCACGCTCCTACTGCATTCCCACCACCGCTGTCGCAGTAAACCCGGCGAACGCGGGGTCGCACACGAAGATCGCACACGTCTGCTCCTGAACGGCGGCGATGCTCCAGCCGCTGATCCGGTTGCCCGAGAGCCGGGCAACAGTATTGACGCTGTTGCTGAACCCGCCTGCGATGACGCCGATGCCGATCTGCCCACCGCTGATGGTGTTGTCCTCGGCATCGTTGCTGCCATCCTGAATCTGGATTCCATACCAACGGTTGTTGGTCACGATGTTCTTCCGCGTCGTGCAGCAACCACCGGCGTCGATTAGGTAAATGCCTGTATCGTTGTCAAACACCTCATTGTCCTCGATGATCGTGCCCGCGGGAGCGAATGAGAATGGCGGCACGCCAGGCGGTGGATTGGCGGTGATGACGATCCCGGATCCCTGGAACTGATTGATCGGGTCCGGACCGTGGAAGATTGTTGTCCCGATGATACCGCTGACGCGATTATGGGTGATCCGGGCAACCGCGCCGTACCTCACATCGATTCCGTTCTGGAACAGGAGGCTCGGCCCTTGTCCCGTTACCACATTGTGGGAAATCGTGGCGCTGGACGGTCCAACGACCAGGATGCCACGGCTCTGAAAGTCGTCGACAGTCACGTGCCTGATCGTGGCGAACCCGGCTGAGCCGTCCGGCACGATGAAATTGGAGAGACCCACCACGATCGCGGACCCGCCACCACACAGCGACAGCGGTTCGTCGCGGACCTGTGTCACGCGCGAGTCGCTGAGATCGAGCCGGCCGCCGAGCGTCACCTGAATGCCGCTGGCCACGTGCACACTGACGCGCGGACGCCCATGCGCGACGTCACACATTCCCGGAATCGGCCCCTTCACTGTGAACCCAGACATCTCGACCACGGCTCCGAGCGTCACATGTACGATCGCGGTCAGCGGTACGGGCGTCAGCGGGACGCCGAGTGCGTCGAGCACCTCTTGCTCCAGGGGATTGATGACCACGCCCGGTAACGAGCCGGCGAAGGGCACCAGCGTCGCGGGGGCCTGAATGAACGTTGCTTCGGCTCCTGCGCCCTCGAGCGTCACGTTCTTCGTAATCAGCAGCTGCTCGACATACGTTCCTGGCAGGACGTCTATCTTGTCCCCCGGGCTAGCGAAGTCCAAGGCCGCCCGGATTGTCGGAAATTGCGTGGGCACGATGAGCGTCGCTCCCTCATCGACCGACAGATCGAGGGACGGGCCGTGGGTGGGGCCACTCGGGTCGGGCCGCTCGCAGGCGATGATTCCCACGAGTGCGATGATCGGGATGCCGGTTAGGATACCGCGTGAGAGTCGCAGCATGACGTCTGCTCCTATTGAGGGTCCACCAGGTAAGGCGCCATCTGGGCCGTTTGCGGCTCACGGGACGAGTCGTACCTTCTAAAGCCATGGCCAGGGAAGACATAACTCAGCTGCTCCGGGACATGTCCCGCGGCCAACGCGACGCCCTGGACCGGCTGATCCCCATGGTTTACGACGAGCTGCGCGAGATTGCCCACCGCCAACTGAGAAACGAGCGGTCGGGGCACACGCTGAGCACGACCGCGCTGGTGCACGAGGCGTATCTGCGCCTGGTCAATGTGAATCAGGTCCAGTGGAAGGATCGGGCCCACTTCGTGGCCGTCGCGGCCCGCGTAATGCGCCGCATCCTCGTCGATTACGCGCGCGCCAGATCCCGCGACAAACGCGGCGGCGACGCGGTGCGCATTCCGCTCACCGACGTACCCGATATTGCTGTGGCCGACGGGGACCTAATTGCCTTCGATGGCACGCTTGACCGGCTCGAGGCGATAAACGAGCGTCTCTGCCGGGTCGTCGAGTGTCGCTGCTTCGGCGGAATGTCTGTGGACGAGACGGCGGCGGCCCTCGGGACATCGCCGGCAACGGTCAAACGCGACTGGGCATTCTCGCGCGCGTGGCTCAACCGTGAGTTGGCGGGCAGTGGGGCGGGAGGCCTTACGAGGTAGATGGATCCGAGCCGCTCGGAACGGATTCAAGAGCTCTTCGCCGCCGCGATCGAGCACCCGGCCGGCGAGCGTGAAGCGTATGTCATCGATAGCGTCGCGGACCTCGAGCTCCGCGCCGAGCTGCTGTCGCTCGTCAAGGCTCATGAAGGCCGGGGGTCGCTCGACAGCATAGCGGAGCATTTGGCATCTTCAGCGTCGACTGAGCACGTTGAGCGTCTTCGTGCCGCGCTGGGAGATCGCTACGACATCGCGCGATTGATCGGTCGCGGTGGTATGGCCCACGTGTACCTCGCCGAGGACCTCAAACATCACCGCTTTGTGGCGCTCAAGGTCCTGAAGCCCGGCCTCGTCCCCGCGCTCGGTCCCGAGCGGTTCATGCGCGAGATCGACATCGCCGCGCAGCTCGCACACCCCAACATCCTGCCCCTGTTCGACTCAGGCTCGGCCGACGGTCTCCTGTACTTCGTGATGCCCTACGTCGAAGGAGAAACACTGCGCAGCCGGCTCGACCGTGACGGTAACCTGCCGGCCGATGAAGCTGTCCAGATCGCGCGCGAAATCGCCGATGCGCTCGCATACGCCCACGGTCGCGGCCTCATTCACCGGGACATCAAACCGGAGAATATCCTCTTCCAGGCAGGACACGCGGTAATCAGTGATTTCGGGATCGCCCGCGCGATCGGTGAGGGTGAGGGTGAGAGTATCACCGAATCGGGCATGGTGGTGGGCACGCGGGCTTACATGAGTCCGGAACAGGCGATGGGCGCGAAGAGTCTCGACGCGCGCACCGACATCTATGCGCTTGGCTGCGTCCTGCACGAGATGTTGACCGGCCATCCGCCGGCCGCCGGCATGACCGCCATTCGCATGGAGCCGGTTGTGTGGGACTCGCTCGCACGCGTCGTATGTCGCTCTGTAGAGCCGGATCCTGACGACCGGTATGCGACCGCTGCGGAGCTCGCTGTCGCGCTCAACAGCTCGAAGTCAGCGCGGCCACGGCGCAACAGAGCCGTCATCGTCGCGGCAGCGGCGCTTGCTGTCGCGGGCGGACTCACAGCCGCGCTGCTGGGGGGCTTCGGCCGGTCTGCCGCCTCCGCACCCGATCCGCAGGTCATCGTCGTGCTGCCGTTCCGCGTGACTGGTACGGACACAACGCTTGGCTCCGGGGTCGCGGAGTTGCTCGCTACAGAGTTCACAGGCGAGGGAGCGCCGAGGGCCGTCGATCCCGCCGCCGTGTGGCGCAGCTGGCGTGCCTCGCAGCATTCCACGAAGGAAGGTGCCATGCGGCTGGCCGCGAGCCTCGGCGCCGGACGGGTGTTGAGCGGCAGTATGGTCGGCAGCGGGTCGCGCCTCACCCTGAGCGCCGTCATCTACGCAGTGCCCGATGGCCGGGAAGTGGCGCGACCGGATCCGGTCAGCGGCCCGGCAGACAGTCTGCCGCTGCTGGTGCGTCGCGTCACGGCAAGCCTCTTAACGGGAGCGCGCAGCGGCGATCCAGACGCGCGCGATCCCGGCACGTATTCAGCGGCGGCATTGCGTCACTACCTCGCTGGACAAGCGGCGCAGCATCGTGGCAGCTACCCGGAGGCGCGCCATTTTTTCGAGCAGGCCCTTGCCCTCGATTCGGACTTCACGCTCGCGAGTCTCGCAGCGGTGCTGACGGCGCGCTGGGCTGGCGGAGCGGGGCCTGAGACGCCTCGCCATCGCCGGCTCGCGTGGACGCAGCGCCGCCGGCTAAGCCCGCGCGATCAGGCGCTCCTCATGCTCGAGCTAGGGGAGCGCTATCCAGAGCGCACCCCAACCGCGGAACAGCTCGTGGCGGCGGAGCGCGGTGCGGCGAACTATCCGGACAATATCGAGCTGTGGGAGGAGCTGGCGGACAAGTACTTCCACAGCGGTCTGCAACTCGGTTTTCCAGACGCACCGGAGCGGGCTGGCGCGGCGTTCCGCCGAGCCCTCGCGCTCGATTCGACGTTCAGCTCCGCCCTGTTTCACCTGTTTGATCTCGCCGCCGCGCGCGGCGACACCGCGGAGGCGAGGAGTTGGGGAGCGCGGTATCTCGCGACCGCACCCAGCACCGAGTTTGCGATCGGCGTACGTTGGCGTCTGGCGGCGATGTCGCGCGACGGCGCAACGATCGAACGGCTCGTCCAGGAGGTCGAGCGCGGTACGGTACGGATGGCTTGGGTCATCGTGACGGGCGAGTTGTGGGACTCGATCGGGATGGCGCAGGCCGATCGATTGCTGGCCGCGGCGAGGCGGAACACCGGCACCCAGGCCGACCGGGATGTGGTGAACGAGCTCACTGGTCTGATCGAGTTCAACCGCGGTCGGCCAGGCGCGGCACGAGGCACGGCGATGGGATTGCAGGTGCTTGAATGGCTCTACGGCGAGGGTGACAGTGTGGCCGCGGCTGCGGACGCCCGCCTCTATGACCGGCTTGCTGGCGCAGCGCCGGCTGCCACGCCGGACGAACGCGCGCGACAGTACCGTGCCGCGTGCTTCGCGGGGCAGTGGCGGGCGTGGCACGGACAGCCGGCGCTAGCGCACCGCGCGATCGAACGCCTCAGCCGTGCTGCGGCGGTGCCCGATTCGGGGCGGACGGTCGCGGAAGCCAGGACGTGCGCCGCGGCGCTGCGAGCTGCTGTTGCCGTTCGCAGCGATGCAGCGGATGCCGATGCGATGATTGCGCGCTTCGATTCTGTCATCCGGTCCGGTCCTGTGCACCGGAGGGCGACGTTCAACAGTCCGTCGATGCTGGATTGGGAGTTGCTGCTCCTCAGCCGGTTGTATGAGTCTCGCGGCGACGATTCAGCGGCACTTGCGGCGGTGAGACGGCGGAATATGTGGGAGACGTATCCTCGCTCCCCGTTCCTGACGGCGTCACTGCGCCGCGAAGGAGACTTGGCGATGCGCCTTGGCGATCGTGAAGGAGCGATCCGTGCATATCGCTGGTATCTGACCCTGATGAAGGACCCAGACCCTGCACTGGTACCGCGGCGCAATGCGGTGGAGGTGAAGGTTGCGCAGTTGCGACGCTCGCAACCTCGAACGACTAGATGAGATTTGACGACCTAAGCGCCACGTGCTACCTCTCGGTCCTATTCTTTTGGGAGCATCGCATGCCCCGCCTCGGCTACGCTGCACTTGCGTGCGTTACAATCGGCCTTTCTGTTGCGTCGCAGGTTAGTGCGCAGTCGCCTACCGTGCCCCCACTTCCCACTACCGCGCGCCGCCCGGTCACGGACACCTACCACGGCGTGGCCGTCACCGAAGACTATCGCTGGCTTGAGAACTGGGACGATCCCGCTGTGCGCGCCTGGAGCGACTCCCAGAACGCGCACACCCGCGCATTCCTCGACGCTTTACCCGCGCGGGCCGCCATCGCCCGTGAGGTGCGCGACGTCTTTGCGGGCAACTCGGCGCACTACTCCAGCCTCACGCGCCGCGCGAACGTGCTGTTCGCTCTGAAGTTCCAACCGCCGAAACAGCAACCGCTGTTTGTGACAATGCGCTCTCCGGACGACCCGAGCACCGAACACGTCCTGCTCGATCCTTCCGTCTACGACACGACTGGCGGCACAACGATCGACTTCTATGTGCCCTCGCCTGGTGGCTCGCGCGTCGCGATATCACTGTCACGGGGCGGGTCGGAGGACGGTACCCTGCACATCTTCGACCTCGGGACCGGCGCACAGCTTCCCGACACGATCGCGCACATTCAGTATCCCACGGCACTCGGCAGCGTGGCTTGGAGCGGCGATAGCGGCTTCTATTACACGCGTTACCCGCATCCCGGCGAGCGCCCCGAGGCCGATATCCACTTCTATGAGCAGCTCTACTTCCACAGGCTTGGGACCCCCGATAGCACCGACACCTACGCACTCGGCAAAGACTTCCCCCGGATCGCTGAAATCTTCGTGTGGGGAACGCCGGACGGCCGCTACTTCCTAGCCAGCGTCAACAATGGCGACGGCGGCGAGGTCGAGCACTTTGTACGCGGCCCGACCGCGCAATGGACGCAGGTCACCTCGTTCACCGATCAGGCCACACGGGCGACGCTCGGCCGGGATGGCTTCCTCTACCTGGTGTCGCTCCGCCATGCATCGCGCGGCCGAGTGCTGCGCATCCCACTCGACCGTCCGCGACTGGATGCCGCTGAAGTGGTCGCCGAGTCGGATAGCGGCGCGATTCAAGACATCTTCGTGGCCGGCACGCAGCTCTACGTGCTCGAGGTAGCGGGCGGTCCGTCGGCGATCCGCAGGATCGACCTCCAGTCCCACCGGCAAGTCTCCCTGCCGCTCGCACCGGTCTCAGCGGTCAGCGAGATCGTGAGCGATTCAAGCACCACCGTTCTGTATGAGGCCCAGAGCTACACCACGCCACCCGCCTGGTACCGCTACGATCCCACTACGAACTCAGTCCGCCGCACCGC